>Ga0196963_10000567_pt1 | contig 31731 bp, 20 predicted proteins | sample S1_5metaG_FD_148600 | JGI IMG/M metagenome (GOLD analysis project Ga0196963, IMG submission 148600) | Soil microbial communities from Anza Borrego desert, Southern California, United States - S1_5 | ecosystem: Environmental > Terrestrial > Soil > Desert | place: USA: California | collected...
CGGTCGCCGAGGAAGACGCGACCTGCTATCTGCAGATCCTGCTCGCCGACTCGCTGCCCGGTGTGGGCCGCGCGCGGCTGATGGCCGACATGGACGCCTGGGGCTATACGTTCCGCCTCGGCTCGGCGCGCGCCTGGTTCGAACGCGCCGCCGAGGATGCCCGCGCCTGGCTGGTCGAACGCGGGCTATTGGCCGATTCGGCACTTGCGAGCCCCGCCGCAGCCGACTAGCCTGCCCTCCCCCGCGCGCCGGCGCGACTCGATTCGTCTTTGGGAGGCTCTCTCGTGAAACTCAACCGCGCGCCACTGGCGCTTTGCATCATCTCTTCGCTGGCCATACTCGCCGGCTGCGGCGGCGGTCAATCACCCGCCACCGGTGCCAAACCACAGGAAACGGCGGACCAGTTCGTCGCCCGCGTGAACCAGACTCAGGCCGAGATGATGCCGGAGGGCACGTCGGCGGCCTGGCTGTCGCAGACCTACATCAACGAGGACACGGCGCGGATCGCAGCCAGTGCGAGCGAGCGCTCGCTGAAGCAGCTCAACCAGTTCATCGAGGAGGCCAAGGCCTTCGAAGGCCAGGACATGTCGGCGGAAAGCCGGCGCGCGATCGCGCTGCTCAAGCTGGCCACGTCGATGCCGGCGCCGCGCGATCCGGCACGGTTGAAGGAGCTCACCGAGATCTCCACCCGCCTCGAGCAGACCTACGGCGCGGGAACCTATTGCAAGGGCGAGGGTGAGAACAAGGTCTGCCGCCAGATCACCGAATTGTCCGAAGTGCTGGCGAAGAGCCGCGACTACGACGCCCAGCTCGACGCCTGGCAGGGCTGGCACACGATCTCGGTGCCGATGAAGCAGGACTACCAGCGCTTCGTCGAACTGATCAATGAAGGCGCGCGCGAGATGGGTTACCAGGACGCCGGCCACATGTGGCGTTCCGGCTACGACATGGATCCGGCCGAATTCAAGGCGGAAACCGATCGCCTCTGGGGCCAGGTCAAGCCGCTGTACGACCAGTTGCATTGCTACACGCGCAACAAGCTGGTGCAGACGTACGGGCCGGACAAGGGTCAGGTCGACGGCAAGTTCCTGCCCGCGCACCTCACCGGCAACATGTGGCAACAAGATTGGGGCAACCTGTGGGACGGCATGCTGCAGCCGTATCCGGGCGAGGGTGACCTCGACATCAATGCCGTGCTGCAGGCGCAGCGCGACAAGCTGTACGGCGAACGCATCGCCAAGCTGGGCAACGGCGCGAATCCCTTGCAGATCGTTCAAGCGGGCATCGACGCCGACTTCGAAAATGCCGCGAACATGACCCGCCTGGCCGAGAGCTTCTACACCGGCCTCGGCATGCCCGCCCTGCCCGACACGTTCTACAGCAAGTCGCAGCTGATCAAGCCGCGCGATCGCGAAGTCGTCTGCCACGCCAGCGCCTGGCAGATGAACCCGAACGCATCGGACGTGCGCATGAAGATGTGCATCAAGCCGACCGAAGAAGATCTGACGACGATCTATCACGAACTCGGCCACATCTATTACTACCTCGCTTACAAGGATCAGCCGCCGCTGTTCCAGGGCGCCGCGCACGACGGTTTCCACGAAGCGATCGGCGACACCATCGTGCTGTCGATGACGCCGGCCTATCTGAAGTCGATCGGCCTGGTCGGCGACAGCGCAGTCAGCGAGCAGGCGACCATCAACGAGCAGATGCGCATGGCCCTGGCCAAGGTCGCCTTCCTGCCGTTCGGCCTGATGATCGACCGCTGGCGCTGGGGCGTGTTCGACGGCTCGATCAAGCCGGAAAACTACAACCAGGCCTGGTGGGAGCTGAAGGCGCAGTATCAGGGCGTCGCCCCCGCTGGAGCACGTGGTGAGGACTTCTTCGATCCGGGTGCGAAGTACCACGTGCCGGGCAACACGCCGTACACGCGCTATTTCCTCTCGCACATCCTGCAGTTCCAGTTCTACAAGGCGCTGTGCGATGCCGCCGGCCACCAGGGTCCGCTGCACACCTGCAGCTTCGCCGGCAACAAGGAAGCCGGCCAGCGCTACTGGGCGATGCTGCAGAAGGGTCAGAGCCAGCCCTGGCAGCAGACGCTGAAGGAACTCACCGGCGGCGAGAGCATGGACGCCTCGGCGGTGCTCGAATACTTCGCGCCGCTGAAGACCTGGCTGGAAGAACAGAACAAGGGCCAGAGCTGCGGCTTCTAAGCCGTTACGCCGGCGCCTTCCTGTGCAACAGGGAGGCGCCGGCGCGATCAATATCCACGGGTCCGCTGTACCAGCAAAACGACGGCGCGGGGCCGCTCAAGGCTCGATGCCAACGGTTCCGCGCCGTGCCTCAGTCGATACGCCCGACGCCACTGCGCGGGCAAGCCGCCAGTCGCGCTGTCGCTACATGGCCACCGTCGCCACTACGCCGTTACGCGGCTTCAGTTGGCGCGGCACGTGCGGCCGCCGCATGTTCGAGATGTGACCGCGCCCGCTCCGGCGGCCCGAACAACTGCGCCAATGCCGCGCGTAAGCCACGCGCATGAGCGGCATCGCGAAACATGGCGCTCCACTCATGGAACGTCAGCTTGATCGGGTTGTGCGAATGGATCTGGCCGACGATGCCGTATTCGCAGGGCACGGCGGGGTCTTCGTCGACATAAGTGCCGAACAGCTTGTCCCAGATGATCAGCACGCCGCCGTAATTGCGGTCGATGTACTTGGGATTGCGCGCGTGGTGTACGCGATGGTGCGATGGCGTGTTGAACACGTGCTCCAGCCAGCCGAGTTTGCCCACCACCTGCGTGTGCACGAAGAACTGGAAGCCGAGATTGATCGCGACGACGGCGATGATGTGAGCCGGCTCGAAACCGAGCCAGGCCAATGGCAGCCAGAACAGCCACATGCCGGAAATCGGATAAGTCAGGCTCTGGCGGAACGCGGTCGACAGGTTCAGCCGCTCGGACGAATGATGGGTGACATGCGAGGCCCACATCCAACGGATGCGATGGCTGCCGCGATGGAACCAGTAGTAGAAGAAGTCCTGGGCAATCACCAACGTCGCGATGCTGGCGATCGATGGCGCGCCCCAGTCCCAGATACGGTACTGGTAGACGAGGTAGTACACGCCGATCACGAGGCTCCAGGCGAGGGCATCGGTGAGCTGATGCAGCAGGGCCAACGCGGCGTTGGATGCCGTGTCGACGAGGCTGTACATCGCCGGGTTACGACGCCGCCAATACCAGGCCTCGAGCGCGATCAGGCCGAGAAACAGCGGGGCCATGCCGAGCAGGATCCATTGTTCCATCGCCATCTCCCGTCGTCGCTCGTCTTGATCGGGAACCCACGCGGGGCTGTCAAGGCGCCACGATGCCGCGCCTCGCCGCTTCCATCGTCGCCTCGGCACGCGAGTTCACGCTGAGCTTACGGTAGATGTCCTTCAAGTAACCGGCGACGGTGTGCCGGGACAGCTGAAACGTGTCGGCAACTTCCTGCACGGTGTAACCCTTGGCGATCAGCCGCAGCACCTCGGTTTCGCGCGGGGTGAGGCCCGCATCGTCGGCCACGGCGGGCGGCGGGCCGAAATGGCGCAGCAGGCGGCGCGCGATCGATGGCGACAGCGGCGGCTGGCCAATGGCGATGCCGCGCAGCATGTCGGCGAGGCCGTCGGGCGTCTGGTCCTTCAGCACGTAGCCCTGTGCGCCACAGCGCAGCGCCTGGAACAAATGCGCATCGTCGTCGAACACCGTGGCGACGATGCACAGCGTGCCTTGCCGGGCGAGGGTCTCGATCAGTTGCGCGCCATTGCCATCGGCCAGACCGAGGTCGATCAGCGCCAATCCGGGCGCAGGGTCGAGCAATGTCTTGGCCCGTGCCAGCGTATCCGCCTCGGCGACGGCGATGCCGGGGAAGGCGCGCTGCAGCGCATCGCGCAGCCATGCACGGCAATGGGCCAGATCATCGACCAGCAAGGCATTGGCGAAGGACATTGCAGCAGGGGGCGACCACGATCGGGTGTCGATTCGTAGCAGCGCGGCCTCAGCGGCGCAAGGGCATCGTCAACAGCACCTTGGTGCCACCCTCGGTGCCGGGCAGCCAGGCAATCGCGCCGTCGAGCTCATCCGCGCGCGCCTTCATCGAGCGTATGCCGCGGCCGCCGGTCTCACCCGCAGGTGGGCCCGCGGCGCCGTCGTCGGTCAGTTCGAAATCCAGACGCTCGTCGCTGACCCGGATGCGCACGCGCAGGCGCCGGGCCTGCGTATGGCGCAACGCGTTAGTGATCGCCTCGCGGACGATGCGGTACAGATGCAATGCACGCTCGTCCGGCAGCGGCGCATCCGGTAGATCGTCGGGCTGCTCCCAGCGCAGCGTCGTACCGACGGCCGCCAGTCGTTGCACCGCTTCGCTGCGGATATCCGATAGCACGTCGTCCAGGCTGCCGGCCGCGCCGCGCGAGCGCGTCACGACGTCGCGCAGATCCTGCAACACCGAGCGGGCGAGATCGGCGTAATGGGGTGCCGGGGCTTCGTAGATCAGCTGCAACAGCTTGGCGCCGAGGTCATCGTGCAGATCGTTGTAGATGCGCTCGCGTTCCAGCGCCGCGGCCTCGCGCCGCAACGCCTCTTCCTGGGGTTGAGGCGCCGTGATCACTGCCGGTCGCCGCCGGCGCGCGCATAGCACGATCGCGACGAACGCCAACAGCCAGCCGCTGGCGGCCCACAGCCAGATCAAGGCGTCGCCTCCGCACGCAGCCGGCGCGCCTCATCCGCGCGTCCCTGCCGCTGATAGACCTCGGCCAGGCGTTCGGCAGCGGCCCGCGTGCGCGCATGCTTCCCCCCCAACATCTGATTCAGTCGTTCATAGGCCGACTCGAGCACGCTGGCGGCCTGTGCCAGCGCGCCTTGCCGGGACAAGCACAGGCCGTAGTTGCTGGAGAAGATCGCGTGGTACGGGTGGGCTTCGCCAACCAGGGTCGTCGCCGCAGCCAGCAACAGCTCGAACTCGCGCCGTGCATCCACCAGTCGTCCCGCATTCAACAGCAGCATCGCCAGATTGTTGCGCGCCCCCAGGGTTTCCGGGTGATCGCGGCCGTCATGCTGGGTGCGCTCGATGATCTGTCGATATAAAGGCTCAGCCTCTTCAGCGCGACCGCGCTCTTCGAGCAAATAGGCGAGCGCATTCAGCGAGACCAGCGTCTGCGCGTGATCACGGCCGAGCTGGGCCTCGAACCCGGCCAGGGCCTCGCGCGTCAGCGTCTCGGCTTCATCCAGCTGGCCTTGCGCGAGCAAAGCGTTGGCCAGCGTCTGGATCGTGGTCAGCGTGCTCGCGTGCGCGGAGCCGAGCACTTCGCGTTGCCGCACCAGCGTTGCCCGCGCTTCACGCTCCGCCGCCACTTGATCCCCCTGTGCGCCGTGCGCCAGGGCCAGTTTGTGCCGGCTCGCCAGTGTGCGCGGATCACGTTCGCCGTATTTGCGTAGGCGCTCGGCGAACACTTGCTGGGTCAATTGCAGCGCCTCGTCGAGCGCACCGCGATCGCGTAGCAGGCCGCCCAGGTTACTGCGGGTGAACTCGGCAATCTCCTCCAATTGCGAAGTCATGGGTGTGCGCTCAAGCTCGGCCAGTATCACGCGGTAGCTCGTCTCGGCCGCCTCGGACGCCCCCGCCTCCTGCTCTAGACGCGCCGCGCTCAGCTCGAGGCCGAGGCGTTCCGCTACGATGCCGGTCGCGTCCAGCACCGCACGTGCCTTGGCGATCGCGCTGCGTGCTTCATCGAACCGGCCAAGTTCAGTCAGCACACTGGCCCGTCGCCGCCATAGTCGGACCTGCATCGACCGCTCGGCTTGGTGGATCGCTGCGATCGCCTGATCGCTCAGCGCAAGGGCGCGCTCGAAATCCCCCAGCGCGGCACGCGTGTCGGTCAAGGTCGCCAGCACGGCGCGACGCACTGACGGCGGTAGCGCGTTTTGCGCGAGTTCGGCTTCGGCTTGGTCGAGCACATCGGCGACGCTGACCTCTCGCCCCTGCGCGAGGCTCGGATCGGCGGCGGTCAGCATGCGCTCGAGAAAGGCGTTGATCGAAGCCGCTTCCGCTGCGGCGCTCTCCGCCACACGTCGCGCCTGCGCCTCGGCGAGCGCGAAGCGGATCGAAACGGCGCTGGCGCTCAGCAAGGTCACCGCCACGACCGCGGCGGCGATGCTCAACGCACGGTGCCGGCGCACGAAGCGCGCGGCGAGATAGCCCAGGCTCGGCGGCCGCGCCTCGACCGGCCGATGATCCAACACGCGTTCGAGATCGGCCGCGAACTCGGCGACCGAGCTGTAGCGCCGCTGCGGATCGGCGGCCAGCGCCTTCATCACCACGCAGTCGAGATCGCCGCGCGCGCGCGGCTCCAGCACGGCCAAGGACGGCGGCGTCTCGCGACGGACGATGTCCAGGGCCTCGAACAACGTGCTGGTCGACAAGCGCGGATGCGGCAGACGCTGCGCGATCAGCTCATACGCAATCACGCCGAGCGCGTAGACATCGCCGGCCACGTCGACGCGACCACCTTCGAGGCGCTCAGGACTCATGTACGGCAGGGTGCCGAGCAGCTGTCCGGCTTCGGTAACCCCAACCTCGTCGTCGAGCAGGCGAGCGATGCCGAAATCGAGCACACGCGGCTGCCCGGCCTCGTCGACGAGGATGTTGCCGGGCTTGAGATCGCGATGGATCACGCCGCGTCCGTGCGCGTAATGGACGGCGCGGCATACCGCGATGACGAGACGTACCCGCGCCGGCAGATCCAACTGCCGCGCCTGTGCGAAGGCGACGAGGTCCATGCCGCGCACGTATTCCATCGCCAGCCAGGGCAGGCGCATGCCGGCGAAGTCCGCCTCGCCGGTCGCATACAGCCGCGCGATGCCGGGATGTTCCAGCGTGGCGAGCAGTTCGGCTTCGCGGCGGAAGCGCTGCTGGGCTTGCGTGGTCAGCGCGCGCATCAGCTTCAATGCCACTTCGCGGGGCGGATGGTTCTCCTGGGCGCGATACACGCGGCCCATGCCGCCTTCACCGAGCGGACCGAGGATGCGGTATCCGGCGATCTGGGTCGGATGTTCGGCGGTGGTCGGCCCGGCTGTGTTGATCGTGTCCTGCATCGACGCCCCTCCTGCGCTGGCTGCGGCATGCTGCCACAGCCGCTGCGGGCATCCGCGATCAACACAGCGAAAAAATGCCGCCGAGCCGTCAAGCGGCTCGGCGGGCCGGGGCGCACCGGCATCGTTATGGGGTGGCTTGGCCGTTGCGGCGCGAGGAGAGGAGTTCCAGCGTCGTCATCGTCTGCGTGGTTGCCGCGCCGAACGGGCTGCTGACTTGCGAGCTGCTGCTGCGCTGCTCCTTCACGATCCCCCACAGCGGCGATGTCCAGGCCGTGCCCGTATCGGACACCCTGACGGCGCCATTGCTGACTTCATTGGCGATCTCGAACTTGCACGAGTTGAAGCTGCCGGCCGGTGTCGTAACCGTCTCGCGGCCGACGAAGCGCCAGCGGCTGCTGACATCGGAGTTGGTCGTGAAACCCTGCGCCGTCGAGCGAATTACCCAGCTGCGCTGCCAGACCTGCCCCGCCGTGAAGAAGCGCGGCTGCTCGATGCGGATCGGGTCGTTGATCGACGTGGCGAGTACCTGCCCACTGGACGGATTGAGCGATTCGCTGCCAAACGAGGCGATGCTATTGCCGCCATCTGCGGCATAGTAGGTCCGGGCGTAGACGCCGGTTCCCGCACTCGTCGTACCGCTGATTTCTTCAACCAGCGCACTTTGCCCCTGGAAGCTCGCCGAACGCACGATGCGCTCGTCGCGCTGCAGGGTTTCCGTCGCGCCATTGCTGGTGCTGGTCACCCGCACACGGCGCTCGTCGCCGAGCCGATACGGCGGCAGGCATTCCTCGCCCTGACCGGTGCCGTTACCTGTGTTCGAGTTTGAGTTCGAGTACGGCTCCACCGTGCAGACCGTCGCCGTGCTGCCGAACTGGAAGCGCTCGATGGCCTTCGTCTGGGTGACATTGCCGACGGAGTAACTGAAGCTGCCACGCTCGCCGTTGTCGAACGCCAGCGTGAAGCTGCCGATTTCATCGGCACCGCTACTCGCCGCAGCACCGTTGATCTGCGTGTACGGCGTGCCGTTGCGGGTACGGAACAGGCGTCCGCTGAAGCGCCCGTCCGCGCCGCGTGTGGCACTGCCGTTGAAATACACCGGCTCGCGGTCGTTGTCGTAGGTGTACCAAGTCACATACAGATCATTGTCGACGTGGGTGATCTGCAACCCCCAGCCGGATGACTGCGGGTTCCACCACAAATCGCTGTAATTGCTCACTGTCGCTCGGGACGGCGCGGCGCTGGCCCGGCAGACGACATCCTTGCCGGCGAAGTCGAAGCGGCGCAGCTGCTTGCTGCCGGTGTGGGCACCGACGGTGTAGTTGAACGCGAGACGGCCGTTGTCGAACCGCAAGGTCGCCTGGCCGATGACCTGCGCGGGGTCCGCCGCATTGCCGGCGATCTGAGCGAACGGCACACCGGTGACACGGTAGATGTCGCCCCGCCAACTGCCGTCGGCCTGGCGCTGCGCCGGCGCCATGAACCAGGTCGGCTCGCCATCGAGATCGATGGTGTACCAGTACGGCGCGAGGATGTTTCCCTGATCGGTCAGCAGCAGCCCCCAACCGGACTCCGAAGGGTCCCACCAAACGCCGGATTGCAGCGTCGCGCTCTGCGCGAATGCCGCGGTGGGCACCGTGGCGAGACACATCGTCAACAGGGAGCGGCGTAGCGAAGCGAGTGCAGAGCGCGACATGACACGACATCCGGCGAACCGCGGTGCTGCGGCCGTGCCAGTGTCGGCATCGGCCGTACGCTTGTGTACCCCGCGAATGAGGGGGGACACGGCCCCTACCCTTCGTTCAATCGCCTTACGCTGTTGCTGCGCCCGTTACCGTACGGTTTCAGCTTGACGCGGTTATGTTGACGGCGTCTGCCGTAAAACCAAGGTAGCAGGAGCCACGTCATGAGCTTTACGCCGAGCATCGCAGCGTTAGTCCTGTCCACGCTGATCATGGGTTCGGCCCTGGCCCAGGGCCGCAGTTCGCCACCAGGCGGGCCGCCATCCTGCGTACCGCCGGCACGGTGCGAGCCTGCCACTGCTCGACGGCTGTCGTTCCCGGCCGAAGCGCTGTCGTACGGCTCGCCCTCCACCGCGTTCGTGGCCGAGACCCGCGGTATGCGCTGGCAATCGGACGCAGGCACCGCCACGCTGACGATCCGCCGCCCGATCGACTACGCAGGCGGCGAGGTGCGCTTCAGCGTGTTCTATGAAGTACTCGACGACAGCAGCGGTGATATCGCCTTCGGCATCACGCCGGTGTCGTTCAACCACGGCAGCAGCTTCGAGACCTACGGCGGCGAGTTGACCAATGTGCTAGATGCGCCGGAGAGTACGACGATTCTGTTTCAGCAAACGGCGACCTTTGCCGCGGGTGAGCCGGGCTACCAGTGGCCGCCGACAGGCGAATGGTGGTACTTCGAGATTCGTCGCGGCGGCAGTTTTGTCGGCCCGATACGGCTGATGGCGGTGTCGATCGACTATTGATGCGTGGACCACGCAACACGCCCCTCGTTGCCGGCGCGGAACTCGCGCCGGCGTACTAAACGCGTCCCACGCACCGCTTTGCGGCCAGACCTGCCCCAAACTGACGGCGCCAGCCGCGGGGCGCTGTGCAACCGAATGAAATCCGGGTAAAAAGTGCCGGCGTCCTAACGTACTACGCCCGCCCGGGCCTAACCTGAGGACGTCTTACAAACCGGGGCAACCCGGTTTTTCTTTTACTCATCGGTTTGCGGAGCAGTGAATGAATTCCAATCGCAAGCGACTTGCGGCCTCCATCCATGCCGCGCTATGCCTCGGATTGATCGGCGTTCTGCCGAGCCCGCAGGCGAATGCCGCGACTGAGGACGCGCGGCAACTGGACCGGGTTGAGGTAACCGGTTCGCGTATCAAGCGAGCCGAAATCGAAGGCCAGACGCCGGTACAGACCATCACGCGCCAGCAGATCGACCAGTCGGGCCTGACATCGATCGGTGATGTCCTGCAGCAGCTGACTGCGTCGGGTTCGGCGCTTAACACCAAGTTCAACTCTTCGGGCAACTTCGGCTTTCCCCCGGACGGCGGCGGCGTCGGTGCCGGCGCCACCACGGTCGATCTGCGCCATTTAGGTGCCAAGCGCGTACTCGTGCTGGTCGATGGTATCCGCTGGGTCAATGAAAGCTCGGCTTCCGGCGTCGGCGGCGTCGTCGACCTGAACACCATCCCGCTGGCGATCGTCGAGCGCATCGATGTGCTCGAGGACGGCGCCTCGGCGATCTACGGCTCCGATGCGATCGCCGGCGTCGTCAACATCATCACCAAGCGCAGCGCCGATGGCGCGCATCTGCACCTGGGCTGGGGCCAGAACGAAGAAGGCGACGGCGACACGCATGATGCCGAATTGAGCTTCGGCGGCAGCGGCGAGCGCCACAGCTTCTTCCTCAGCGCCAGCACTCACGAGACCAAGGAAATCTTCTCGCGCGACCGCGAAATTTCCTCGTTCCCGGTGCCGGGCACCGGCGTGGCGCTCGGCAGCTCGGCGATTCCGGCCGGCCGCTTCATATTCCGTGATCCGAACACCGGGCAGACCCGCGATCTGGTGCCCAACGCGGGCGTCACCAATCCGCGCTACAACCCGAACGAGGGTTGCACGAACCGGACCGACGATTTCCATTGCTTCACCACCGCCGACCGCTTCAACTTCGCCCAATTCAACCTGCTGCAGACGCCGAGCAAGCGCAAGGGCCTGTTCGGCCAGGCGCGCTATGACCTGAGCGACAACGTCAGCTGGTACATCAAGGGGCTGTACAACAACCGCGAATCGTTGAACCAAGCCGCGCCGGAGCCGCTGTTCCTCGGCGTCGCCGTGCCGACCAACTTCTGGGCCGATAACGTCCGCATTCCGGCTAACCACCCATTCAATCCGTTCGGCTTCGACTTGATCGGCGGCGCCAATGGCAACTTCCTGCTCGGCGGCCGCCGCCCGCTCGAGGGCGGACCGCGTCGCTTCTTCCAGGACGTGGATACGTTCTACGTGAGCACCGGCCTGGAAGGCACATTCGATGCCGGCGAACGTACTTACTACTGGGACATCAACGCGGTCAGCAGCGAGAGCAAGGCCGAGCAGACCAACTTCGGCAGCTACAACGCCCGCCGCGTATCCATCGCGCTGGGCGATCCGGCGGTGTGTCGCGCCAACCCGGGCTGCACGCCGCTCAACATCTTCGGTGCGGGCAGCATCACGCCGGCGATGCTCGCCTATATCCAGCCGGTGTTGACCGATAGCAGCAGCAACAAGCTGGATCTGTACTCGGCGAATCTGAGCGGTGATCTGTTCGACCTGCCTGCCGGACCGATCTCGTTCGCGACCGGTTATGAATATCGCAAGCTGAAGGGCGCCTACCGGCCGGACGGACTGACGATCGCCGGCGAATACAACGGCGTCGCTTCGCTGCCGACGGCCGGCAAATACGATGTCAACGAGTATTACGCCGAGTTCAATGTGCCGGTGCTGGCTGGCCGTCCGGGCTTCCAGAATCTGGATATCAGCCTGGCGGCACGTTATTCGGATTACTCCACCTTTGGCGGTGAAACCACGGGCAAGCTCGGTTTGCGCTGGCAGGTGAACGATGAATTCCTGCTGCGCAGCACTTTCGCCGAAGGCTTCCGTGCGCCGAACATCGGCGAGCTGTTCGGCACCGCCAGCGGCTTCGACGCGGTACTCAACGACCCGTGCTCGGCCAATGCTCCGGGCGGACGCCATCCGAACTGCGGTCAGCTCGGCGTGCCGGCCGGTTATGTGCAGCCGAATCCGCAGATTTCGGTGCTGACCGGTGGCAACAACGCGCTGCAACCGGAGACCGCGGACAGCTGGACCGCCGGCTTCGTCTGGAGCCCGGGCTTCGCGACGGGTACGGGCTGGTCGGAGCGGATGGACGTCGAGTTCAGCTGGTATCGCCACGAGATCGAGGGCGGCATTCAGGCGGTCGATGCGCAGACCCAGCTCAATCTCTGCGTGCAGACGCTGAACCCGGCCTTCTGCGAGGGCATCCGCCGCAACAACCTCGGCGCGATCGACCGCTTCGCCAACTTCCTGACCAATATCGGCAACATCGATACCCGGGGCTACGACCTGAACCTGTTCTGGGTGTTGCCGTCGTTCGACTTTGGCCAGCTCAGCGTGAACTGGCGCAACACGATCGTCGACAGGTACGAAGCGATCGGCGCCGCCGGTGCCCGCGAACCGCGCGGTGTCGGCATCGAGGTGTCGAACAGCGCGATTCCGGAATGGACATCGAACCTCGATGTCGGCTGGCGCTATGGCGACCTGCAGACCCATTGGACGATGCGCCATATCAGCGATCTGCACGAGGCCTGCGGCTCGGCGGCGACGTTCGCGGTCTGCCGCAACAACCCGGCACCGGGACGCAACCGGCTCGGCAGCACGACCTATCACGACTTGCAGGCGGCCTATTCGATCGGCTGGATGGAAGGCGTGGACGTGAAGCTGACCGCCGGCGTCAACAATGCCTTCGACAAGGCCGCGCCGATCTGTCTGTCGTGCACGCTGAACGGCTACGACGCGTCGACCTATGACCTGCCCGGCCGCGTCTATTACCTGCGCGCCGACGTCAAGTTCTGAGCCTGCTGCACCCCGTCCCTCTCCCGGCACGCCGGGAGAGGGTTCGGCCGCGTCACGCGCCTCAGGTCGCTCGGCATCCGCAGTGCGGCTTCGCTGCTACTGTAGGCGAGTCCTTGCAACCAAGAGTGCGCCAACATGTCGTTCCGCCCCTTACGGCTGACCATCGCCTTGCTTGCCGGTCTGTGCTGCGTCTCTGCGCAGGCCGCCGAACAGCCCCCCCGATCCGCGGCGCCCAGTTACGATGCGGCGCTGGCGCAGGCTCTGGGCGCCGACGAGCACGGCATGCGCAAGTACGTGCTGGTGATCCTGAAGACCGGACCGACGCCTGTGCCGAAGGGCGAGGCACGCAGCGCGATGTTCCGCGGCCACTTCGCCAACATGGAGCGGCTGGCCGATGCCGGCATCCTGGCCGCGGCGGGACCGCTGGACGGCGTCGATGGCTGGCGTGGGCTGTTCGTGCTGGCCGTCGACAGCATCGACGCGGCGAAGGAGCACGTCGCCACCGACCCGGTCATCCAGAGCGGCGAGATGGTCGCCGAGTACCACAGTCTCTACGGCTCGGCGGCGCTGATGCAGATCAACGCGATCCATAAAACGCTGGTGAAGCCGCAGCAGGCCGAATGAGCCTCGAACGACGCGGAGCGAGTCACCGCCCCCGCGCATCGCGGAGCAACCGCAGCACCATCCCGCCGACGATCGCAACCCCGGCGAGCAGCACCCCCCAGAGCAGCAGCGTCTTGCCCTGATCAGCGCGCCAGCCGGGCTGGCGCGCCTTGTCGCCGGCGATGACGCGCGCCTCGCCGAGGGTTGCGGGGGTGGGCTGCCAGTCGGCGCCGAGCTGGCGGCGCAGTTGCTCGAGCAAGGCGGCCAGCGGTGCCTCGTCACGCCGCGCCCGCGCGCTGCCGGCGGCCAGACGGTAGGGCGCGTCGCCACGCGCCAGCAGCACGACGCGATCCGGCCGGTAGCCGAGACGCAGCGCCGGCGCTTGATCCAGCGGTGGGGATGCGGTCACGCGCCAGTGGCGGTCGCGGGTCGGGCCGACGCCGGACGGGTCATGGGTGATGTCCTGGCCGTTGACCCCGATGCGATAGGCAGTGAACTGCGCGCGCCACTGCCAGGCGGCACGCGCATCGGCACGGCTGTACACGGTGATCTGCGCGGTCGAGTTCCGGCTGGCGAGATCGAGCATGACGCGCTGTACCGGTAGCGGCCCGGGACTCTGGAATTCGTAGACCCCGGCGTCGGTTTTCACCGCCTGCACCGCCTGCCACTGCCACACCGGCTCGATCGGCGCCTGCGCCGCCGCGTAGCCCAGCTCGACCGCACGAACTTCAGGCAAGGATCGATCCGCTTCGGCGGCGCGCAACAGCAGGTAGCGCGCACGCCAACCCGGCAGTTCGACGCGGCGGCGATCGAAGCGGCGCCTGTCCTGCTCGAGCTGGTAGAAACTCAGCGTCTCGCCGACGCGCTGCCAGCGTTGCAGGTCGTCGCTCGCCTCGGCGACGAGACGCAGCACGGGCGCGGCTGCGGCGTCCCAATCCAGGCTCAACGCGACGATCGGCGAATGATCCTCACCGGCGTCGAACAGCAGCGCGACTGTGCCTTCGGTCGTCGACGCGGCCTGCGTCTCGGCCGACAGACGGCGCAGGCTGCCATCGGCCGCGCGCTCGATGCTGATCGCGAGGTCCTCGCCGCGCGCCGCGCCGTCGCGCAGCGCCACGCGGAAGAAAGGCGTGGTGACCATCCGCGTCGCCGTCGTCGTCGGCGGCGGCGGCGGCAGTTCGACGACGGCCAGCGGCACCGGCTCCCCAGCCGCGTTGAAGGCCTCGAGGTCGCGCAGCGCCGGATCGACCAGCTCGCGATACACCCCAACTGGGAGTTCAACCGAATAGGCCGGCGCGTCCAGCGTCGCGCGCAGCGGGAACTCGACCGCGTACTCGCTGCGATCGCCGGCCAGCGCGCCGGCGCTGAGCAGCAGCAGCCCCGACAGGACCCTCATGCGCCGCCCTCCGCCTCGCGCCGCGGCGGCGACGGCGCGAAATAGCCGACGATCGTCAGCAACAGGCCCACCGCGAGGAACGACACGATGCCGGCCAGGTTGCCCATGAATTGGCGATCGATCAGTACGAGCTTGGCCAGCACGACGCCCATCACCACCGCGCCGGCCAGCCACAGCGACCGCGAGCCGCGACGGGAGCCGATGATCCAGGCGCCGACGCCGAGCACGCTCCAGACGATCGTCAGCGTCGCTTGGCTGACTCGTTCGAACAGCAGGCGGGCCTCCCAGGGCAGCCCGCCCAGGTGATGCACGCCGCGCAACGCGGCGACGCTCAGCAGCAGCCAGCCGCCCAGGGCCAGCACGTAACGCCCAAGCTGTGGCGTGCCCCGTGCTCGCTCGTGCAGCAACATCGCCAGCAGCAGCAGGACGGCGACCTCCACCAGTTCGAGCGGATTGAACAGCGGCAGGAACGGCAACGGTACGGCATCGCCCGGATGGAACAACGACAGCCACCACCACAGGCCGAGCGCGACGCCGGCCGGCAACCACCAGCGGATCGCGTAGTAAGGAAAGGCCGCGCCCAGCGGCCAGCGTGCCCAGTGCTGCCGCCAACTGCCCCACAGCAGCAGCGCGGCCGGCAGGATCGCGCCCGCCATCGCCCAGGCGCCGCCCAGCGTATCCGGCTGATCCAGCCGCTGATACAGCTCATTGCCGGCCAGCAGCGCGAGCGCGGCGAGCACCGCGACATGCGCCCAGGACAGTCCGCGCTGCCAAGGCGGCTCGCGCAGACCATGCAGGCAGAACAGCGCGGCAGCGAGCCATAACGGCCAGCTCCAGCGGCCGCTGCCGCTGAGCGTCGGCTGATCGACGACCGGCAGCACGGCCAACGGCGACAGCATCAGCGCGGCGATGGCGACGAGGCCGATCCGCGCCCAGGCCAGGCGGCGCCGCGCCAGCATCGCCAGTACCGCGGTCAAACCAAGTGCGATCGCGGTTGCAGCCGGCGCATCGCGCGTGTCGAACCAGGCGATCGTGCGCAGCGTCAGCAGTCCCCACCATAACGCGCCGGCGCCGAACGCGAGCCAGGCCAGCATCGGATGCCGCTCGCCGCGCTCGAACACCCGCGCGCTGAACCAGGCCGACAACGCCAGCAGTAAACCGGCGAACGTCGCGCCATCGACCAGCGGCCGGGTGTCCGGCTCGCCTGACACATGGATCAGCCACGCGCTGCCCGCCAGCACCTGCAGCGCGATGCCGGCAGCGATCTGCAGGCGGCTTTCCTGACGCAGACCGAGCCAGACCAGGGCCGCGCCCTCCAGGGCCCAGGTCGAAGCCGTCCACTGCGCATCCAGCGCCAGCGGCACGGCCAGCGTCGCGAAGCCGACCGCGAGCGCGGCGAACGACAGGCCCAGCGTGGCGAGGCCCTCGCGCCGAATCAGTACCGCGGCGAGGCCGGCGTATAGCGTGGCCATCGCCAGCGCCGAGAACGCCAGCGGCATCGGCTCGCCTTCCAGCAGCGCAACCTGCAGCGGAAACGCCAGCAAGGGCACGCCGAACACCAGGCTGCCATCGACGAGGCCGGTCCTGAGCTCAGTCGAAGGGCCGCGGCGCGCCTGCGGCTGACGCAACGCGTACAGCACGGCGATCGCGACATAGAACAGGAAGAACAGGATGAGGAATGGTTCGACGCTGGCGAAATGCTCGGGCCGGTAGTAGCGCCAGCCCCAAAGCGTGCCGATCGCGAAGGTGAACGCGAAGCCGACCAGGTTCAGCACGCGCCATGGGCGAATCCAGGCGATCGCGAAAATCGCCGCATTGAGCACCGCGTAGTAGCTGAACAGCGCGATATGGTTGCCGGTGCCGGTCGAGATCAGCACGGGCGCAAGAAAGCCGCCGATGCTGCCGAGCACGGCCAGGACCATGGCGTTCTGCAGTACCGCGAGCAAGGCGCTGCCGGCGACCAGCGCCAGCACCAGCGCGAACGCGAAACCGGCGGGGATCGCCTCGAACAGGCGAAAGCTGGCGAACACATCGATCAGCAACACGCCGAGCGCGCCGCCCTGCAGGCTGAGCGAGAACAGCCGGTGGCTGTCGCGGCGGCGCCAGGCGAACAGCAGCGCGGCGCACGCCGCCGCGCCGATCGCGATCAGCCAGAACTCGACCGGCAGCGCGAACAGCCCCTGATCGGCGGCGAACTTCAACGCTGCGGCGACGCCGAAGAACAGCACCACCATGCCGATCTTCACCGGCACATTGCCTTCGCTGAACCAGCGTTTGGCGTGGCCGAGCGCGGCGTCGAACAGCGACGGGCCGGACGGCGGCACGATGACCCAGGCCTGCGGCCGCGTCGGCGGCTCGGCTGCGGCGCTCGGCGTTTCCGGCGCGGGTTGCGGCGGCGGTTCGGGCTCGGCCGTGGCTTCGGCGACCGCGGCAAGCGCGTCCTCGGCTTGTCCGAGCGCGGGCGCCGGCGGGTGCGATGGCGCGGCGCTACCTGCTTCGACGGACGTTGCGGCGGCTTGACGCGCGGCCAGCACGGTCTGCGTGCGCTCGCGCATGTCGAGGCGGTGGCGCAGCTCGGCCAACGCCGCCGCCTGCGCCCGCGTGCGCGCCACCAGCCAGCCGAGCAGCGCGCCGAACACCGCGCCGTCGAAGCGGCCCTCGCTGACGATCAGCCCCAGCACCAGGCCCAACACGATCGCGATGATCACCATGCCCTGCCCTGCCTGCGGCGAATGCGCCGAGTGTAGCGGAGCCGATCGCGGCGCTAAGCTGACCGCCTTGCCGTGCCCGAGCCCGCCGATGTTCCGACCGGACCCTGCCCACCTCGCCGCCCAGGATCTCGCCCGCGCGCACAGCCTGCCCGCCGCGTTCTACGTCGAGCCGGGCATGGCCGCACTCGATCGTCAGGCGGTGTTCGCGCCGAGCTGGCAGCTCGCCGCGCATGTCAGCCAGCTCGCGCGGCCGGGCGACTACCTCGCCACCGATATCGCCGGCCTGCCGATCGTGCTGCTGCGTGCCGAAGAAGGCGAGTTGCGTGCGTTCCATAACATCTGCCGGCATCGCGCCGGGCCGCTCGCGCGCGGCCAAGGCTGCGGCCTCAAGCGACTGCGCTGCCTGTATCACGGTTGGACCTATGGTTTGGATGGCGTGCTGCGCTCGGCGCCCGAGATGAGCGGCTGCGACGGCTTCGTTTCCGACGCGGTCCGGCTGCCGACGCTCGCCGTGCAGGTCTGGCAAGGCCTTGTCTTCGTCAGCGAGGACGCGAGTCGCGCACCGCCGTTCGAGCAATGGGTGGCCGGCATCGACGCGCGCCTTGCCGGCCGCGACCTCGCCAGCTACCGGTTTCATCGCCGCGAGGTCTATGACATCGCCTGCAACTGGAAGTTGTACGTCGACAACTACCTGGAGGGCTACCATGTCCCGCATATCCATCCGGGCCTGAACAAGCTGCTCGACTATCGCAGCTACACGACCACGCTGGCCGAATGGTATTCCCTGCAGTTCAGTCCGCTGGAAAGCAGCGATGCGCTGTATGGCAGCGGCGATGCGCTGTACTACTACCTGTTCCCCAACACCATGCTCAACTCGCTGCCGGACCGGCTGCAGACCAACCGCGTGCTGCCGCTCGGCGTCGACCGCTGCCGCGTCGAGTTCGACTTCTACTACCCGGCCGACGACAGCGCCGAAGCCGAAGCGCGTCGCGCCCGCGACCGCGCGTTCAGCGACGAGGTGCAGGCCGAGGATGTGCAGATCTGCGAGGACGTGCAACGTGGACTGGCGTCGGGCAGCTATGCACCCGGCCGCTTGAACCCGCTGCGCGAGTCCGGCGTGCATCATTTCCACGAGTTGTTGCGACGCAGCTATCGGGCGGCGTGAGGCGTGATGTCGGCACGATGGTGCCGACCTAAGATGGCTTTACTTGTAGCTAGGGCGCGCTTCGGCCTCCTGCACACGGTGGCGCGGGGGAGCGATCAAGCGCGGGCGCAGCCACGCCGCAAGTTCAGCTGACGACGCTTCGCCGGCAGCCAGCGCGATATAGATCGCGTACAACTCAGCATCATTGGCTTCCAGCCAGGCGCCATTCAACTCGATAAACGTTTCGCAGGCGACTGCGGCCGTGCGCTTCTTGCCGTCGACGAACGGATGGTTGCGCGCCAGCCCATAGGCAAGGGCCGCCGCAAGGTCGGCAAGGTCCAGTGGCGGATCGCCATAGGCGAATAATCGCTGCGGCTTTGCCAGCGCCGATTCCAGCAAGCCCTCGTCGCGGATGCCGCTGCCGCCCCCGTGCTCGGCCAACTGGCGCTCGTGCATGGCAAGCACCAACGCTCGGCTCAACCAGACTACGGCCATGGCTATTCAGCCAGCTTGCGTAGCAGGCTACGGCGGCGGCGCATCACGGCTTCCGCCACCTCCATCTGCGCCGCAAACTCCGGATCGAACGGCATCAGCTTGATGCCGTCCGGCAGCTCGGTGACATACAGATGGTCGCCCTTGTCCACACGCAGGCGGGCAAGCAGTTCCTTCGGCAGAACGACGCCGGCAGAGTTGCCGACGGTGGTGATCTTGAGCTTCATGGGGCCTCCGTTGTGCTGCCGGCGCCCGGCGATGTCGTGGCCGGGGCCATCACTGCAACCGGGGAGCCTTGCTCGTGGGTCTACAGCCGCTCGGTCGGCTCCAACCCGGCGACATCGCGCGGCTCGGCCACGCCCGGCACGCTGACGACGCGTCGCGCGTAGCTGCGCCAGATCAACCACGCGAGCACGGCGAACAGCGCCGAGGTCAGTGCCATCAACCGTGGTGAGTGGCTGACCGAGGGCGATATCAGCCCGGCGACGGTTGAATTGACCGTGAGGCCGACGACCATCTGCATCGATGAGGCGGCGCCGCGCTGGCGCGGATACATGTCGAGTATCGACAGCGCCAGGATCGGAAACACCAGGGCGATGCCGAACGCATTCATGCTGATCGGGACCATGGCCCAAGGAAACCCCGGCAGCGCCAGCAGGTTGTAGCTCAGATTCAGTACCGTGGCGCCCAGGCATACGGCAAAGCCCAGCCGGATCGCCTGCGTGCCGCTGACCCGTCCGGCGAGCCGACCCGATACGAACGCACCGAGCGTCATGCCGGCGATCATCGGCACGAAGAACCAGCCGAACTGCTGCTCGTTGAGCTTCAGGATATCGAGCACGAACGCCGGCGCCGAGCTGATGTAAACGAACAGCGCGGCGAAATTGCAGCCACCGGCCAGCGCCAGGCGCAGGAACTGCGGGTTGCGCAGAATCGCCAGGTTGCCCTGCAGCAATGGCCGCGGTCGCAGTGGCGTACGCAGGTGTTTGGGATGGGTCTCCGGCAGCGCCAGTGCCGTCGCCAACGCCAGACTCAGCGACAACAGCGCCAGACACCAGAAGATCCACGACCAGTGCGCGACGCCGATGATCCAACCACCGACGATCGGCGCGAGCGCAGGCGCGATGCTGAAGATCATCGTCACCAGCGACATCAGCCGCTGTGCGGCATCGCCCTCCAGGCAATCGCGGATGATCGCGCGGCCGACGATCAAACCCGATCCGGCCGAAACCCCCTGCAAGGCGCGATAGAACAGCAGCTCCGGCAGCGATTGGCTCAACGCACAGCCGATCGAGGCCAGGCCGAACACCAGCACGCCGGCGAGGATCACCGGCTTGCGCCCGAGCGAATCGGATACCGGCCCGTGCAGCAGGCTCATCACGGCATAGGCGACGAGATAGGCGGTGATCGACTGCTGCATCGCGAACGGGGTAATCGCGAAATCGCGCGCGATCGCCGGAAACGCCGGGAACAAGGTATCGATCGCGAACGGGCCGAACATCGACAGCGCGCCGAGCAGCAATGCAAGGCGCAGCGTGGACACTGCGGGGCGTGGGGACATCCGCGGAGGATAGCAGTGGCGGTTGCTCTGCCTGACCGCTGGCCTCATGCTCGCGCGGTTTTGCTGCGCGCGCTGTTTCGTGACGGCCGCGCCGACCTTGAAGCCTGCCGCCTCGCGCCCATTTGCTCCCGATGGCCTCGCCCTCAGAATCCACCCCGCGCTCGCGCCCCGATCTCGCCATCGCGGTCGAGCTGTTGCCGTACCTCAAGCCCTACCTCGGCCGCATTCTGCTCGCCCTGTTCTGCCTGGTCGCGGCGAAGGCGGCGGGCTTGTCGGTGCCGCTGATCCTGAAGCAGCTGATCGACAGCCTGAATACGCCATTGACCGCCGCGATGGTGCCGGTGGCGCTGTTGCTCGGCTATGGCAGCGCCCGCCTGTCCGAACGGGTGTTCAGCGAACTGCGCCAGATCGTGTTCGCGCGGGTGATGGCGCGCACCTCGCGCACGGTGATGCTGCGCGTATTCCGCCATCTGCATGCGCTGAGCATGAAGTTCCATCTGCAGCGACAGACCGGCGGCGTGGCCCGCGACGTCGAACGTGGCGGCACGGCGATCTCCGATCTGCTCGACTGGACGCTGTACACGATTCTGCCGACGATCCTCGAGGTCGTGCTGGTCACGGTGATCCTGGTGACCCTGTACGACGCCGGTTTCGCCCTGATCACGATCGCGGCGCTGATCGCCTACGTGATCTGGACGATCTTCGTCACCGAATGGCGCACGCAGTTCTATCGCGCATCGGTCGAGGCCGATACCCGCGCCAGCGCCAGCGCCGTCGACTCGCTGCTGAACTACGAGACGGTGAAGTACTTCAACAACGAGGAACACGAAGCACGCCGCTACGACGTCACCCTGCAGCGCATGGAGGAGGCGCAGGTCAAGAGTTACAAGACGTTGGCCGTGCTCAACATCGGTCAGAACGCGATCGTCAGCATCGGCGTCACCGCGCTGATGTGGCGCGCGGCGAGCGGCGTCGCCGCAGGCCAGCTCAGCGTCGGCGACCTGGTGCTGGTCAATGCCTATCTGCTGCAGCTCGCTGTGCCGTTGAACTTCCTCGGCATGATGTACCGCGAGGTCAAGCAGGCGTTGACCAATATGGAGCGGCTGTTCGGCCTGCTCGACGAACGCCTCGACATCCAGGACCGATCGGATGCGCAACCGCTGCAGACGACCCGTCCCAGCCTGCGCTTCGAGGGCGTGCATTTCGGCTACGACCCGCGCCGCGAGATCCTGCACGGCATCGACTTTGAGATCGCGCCCGGCGGCACGCTGGCCGTGGTCGGCCATTCCGGTTCGGGCAAATCGACACTGGCGCGATTGCTCTACCGCTTCTACGACGTCGACTCAGGCAGCATCCGCATCGATGGCAAGGACATCCGCGACTTCACGCAAGCCTCGCTGCGCCAGGCGATCGGCATCGTCCCGCAGGACACCGTGCTGTTCAACGACACCATCTACTACAACATCCAATACGGCCGTCCGGAGGCGACGCGCGAGGAAGTGGAAGCCGCCGCGCGCGCCGCGCATATCCACGACTTCATCGCCGCGCTACCCGATGGTTATGACGCGCAGGTCGGCGAGCGCGGCCTGAAGTTGTCCGGCGGCGAGAAGCAGCGCGTCGCGATCGCCCGCGCCTTGCTGAAGAACCCGGCGATCCTGATCTTCGACGAGGCGACGTCCGCGCTCGACTCGAAATCGGAAAAGGCGATCCAGGCCGAACTCGACCGCATCCAGGTCGGCCGCACGACACTGATCATCGCCCACCGCTTGTCGACGGTGATGCATGCCGACCAGATCCTGGTGATGCACGAGGGCCGCATCATCGAACGCGGCAGCCACGCCGAACTGCTCGCCGCCGACGGGGCTTATGCGCAGATGTGGCGGCTGCAGCAGCAGCGCGGTGAGCAAGCGCAGCCGATGATGCACTAGTGGTTACAGCGGACATCGGCCTACCCCTAGAATGCCTGGCATCGTCAACCGCCTGGGGGGTAGCCGATGCGATTCCTTGCCGCTGTCGCCGCCTGTGTAATCGCGCCCCTGGCGCAAGGCGCCGTGTTCGAGGTCAATTCGACCACTGATGCTGTCGACGCGGCGCTCGGCGACGGCACCTGTGCCACGGCAACCTCGACCTGCACGCTCCGCGCCGCGATCCAGGAGGCCAATGCGCTCGCCGGGGCCGATCTGGTCCGACTTCCGGCCGGAACCTATGCTCTAACCCTCGCGGGTGCGAATGAAGACGCCTCTGCCAGCGGCGACCTGGATATCAGTAGCGAGCTATTGATCGTCGGCGCCGGCCCGGACACCACCATCGTGCAAGGCAACGGTGCCGACCGCGTGTTCGACATCGGCAGCGGTGCGGTGGCATCGCTCGCTGCAGTGAGCGTTCGTGGTGGCGGTGGCGTCGACTTGGGTGGCGGCATTCGCAACGCCGGCGCACTGGCGATCGAGGCCTGCCGCGTCGAACAGAACGGCGGCGAGGGCAGCCTCGCGGTACGTCTGGGCGGCGGCATCGCCAACACCGGCACACTCGCGATCACTGGCTGCGCGCTGCGCGACAACCAGGCCGGCGCCAGCAGCGGTCAGCGGGCGATCGGCGCGCAGGGCGGCGCGCTCTACAACCTGCTGATCACGGCGATCAACGCCAGCCGCATCGAGAACAACCGCGTGGTCGGCGCGGCGAGCGGCGGCAATGCCGGCGGCGGTGTGTTCATGAACAGCCCGGCGGTCACCCAGATCGCCATCAGTCACCTACAGGGCAACTCCGCCCCGCAAGGGGGCGCGATCGCCATGTTAGGCGGCGAGCTGCTGCTCAATGCCAGCGCGCTGCTGCAGAACGCCAGCACCAACGACGGCGGTGCGCTGCGACTGGCTGGCGGAACCGCTACCGCGGTGAACGCGACCTTCAGCGGCAACACGGCGAACGCGCATGGCGGCGCCATCGCCTTGGCCGCCGGCAGTGCTGACCTGCGCAACGTAACGATCACGCAGAACCAGGCCAACGCCGATGCCGCCGGCAGCGGCGACGGCGGCGGCGTCTATCTGTCCAGCGGCACGCTGAGTGCGCGCAACAGCCTCGTCCACGGCAATCTCGACGCCGGCAGCGGCAACCGCCACGTCGACTGCTCGGGCGCGATGAGTTCGGTCGGCTATCTGTGGCTGGGCGATGCGACCGGCTGCGTGTTGACTGCCGGCGAAGGCGACCAGGTCGGCGTCGACCCCTTACTCGGCGCGCTCGCCGACAACGGCGGTGCCACGCTCAGCCATGCATTGCCGATCGGCAGTCCGGCCATCGACGCGGGCAACCCGGCCGGCTGTCTGGGCACCCAGGATCTACCCTTGCGACTCGATCAGCGCCAAAGGCTGCGCCCGGTCGACGGCAACGGCGACGGTTCGGCGCGCTGCGATGTCGGCGCGTTCGAGCTGATTCCGCAGCAGATCTTCCCGTCGGGCTTCGAAGCAACCGAGGCCCGTCTGCCTTGAGCCGCCGGTGGAGCCGGTCGTGATCCGGCTCCACACGGGCTGACGCCCCGTCGCGCCGATCGAATATCAGCTCAACATGCGAGCGATCGAATGCTCAATGCGCACCATGCCGATGCCGCGGCCGCTCGTCCTGGCTGATCGCGCCGTCGCCGTTGCGGTCGAGATAGTCGAACAGCCGATTGAAGCGCTCGTTGAACTCGGCCAGTGACACGCGGCCGTCACCGTTGTCATCGAGCCGCGTGAAGCGGTCGCGGGCGCGTTGTTCGCGCTTCGCTTCGCGGAAGGCCTTCATTTCCTCGAAGCTGACGAAACCGTCGCGATTGGCGTCCAGGCCTGCCTGGTCCGCCTGGCGGTAGGCCTGGGCCTCGGCGCGGGTGACGACGCCGTCGCCATTGCCGTCGGCCCGCTCGAACAATCCCGGCCCATGCCATCCGGGCACCGCCACGGCCGCCACGCTGAGTGAGGCCAGTGCGCCGACCATCGCGCCTAACAAGGCGCTGCGCCAGGAGCGTGAATTGAGTGTCGTCGTCATTGCCTGTCACCTTGGTTGAACGAGGCCAATCGCCTCGTGCACACACAACGCGGCATGCCGGGCATGGATGACGGCCGTCCAGGGTGATGTTCAGTTGCCAGCAAGGCAGCGGCTAGGCTGAACCGAGGCCCTGGTTGTGGGAAAGTGCGCGCCGGGTCCTCCGCGTCGATTTCGCATGAACACATCCCGCTCGCACCCGCACGGCGACGAACAAGCCCCGGCATTCGAACCCTACCTGCATCCGGCACGCCTCGACGGGCCGCGCTTTCGCGCGTTCCGCATCCTGTTCCATCACGACACGCCCGCCGAACGCCGCTTCGACGTGGTGTTGATCGTCGCCATCCTGGTCAGCGTGGGCGTGGCGATCCTCGACAGCGTCGCCACGCTGCACAGCCGCTACGCGGCGACGTTCCTCGCGATCGAATTCACCTTCACCGCGCTGTTCACGCTGGAGTACGCGCTGCGCCTATGGAGCCTGCGCGATCCCAGACGCTATGCGCGCAGCTTCTTCGGCATCGTCGACCTGCTCTCGCTGCTGCCGATGTATCTGACCCTGCTGTTCCAGGACGCGCATTTCCTGATCATCGTGCGCGTGCTGCGCGTGTTGCGCATCTTCCGCGTGCTGCACATGGTCCGCTATCAGACCGAAGCGGCCGTGCTGATCGCCGCGCTGCATCGCTCACGGCGCAAGATCATGCTGTTCGTCGCCGTGGTATTGACGCTGGTGACGATCTTCGGCGCATTGATGTACCTCGTCGAAGGCCCGGAAAACGGCTTCACCAGCATCCCGCGCGGCATGTACTGGGCGATCGTGACGATGGCGACGGTCGGCTTCGGCGACATCACCCCGAAAACCGAACTCGGCCAGTTCATCACCTCGGTCATCATCGTCATCGGCTACGGCATCATCGCCGTGCCCACCGGCATCTACACCGCCGAACTCACCGCCGGCCGCGGCGTCGCGATACCGGCCTCGACGGTTGCGCCCACCCTGCTGGTGGCCGATTGCGCACGCTGCGGCGAGAAGCAACATCTCGCCGCGGCGCGCTATTGCCATCGCTGCGGTGAGCGGTTGTAAGGACCTGAAAGACTGGAACAGCCCGTAGAGGACGAAGGTTCCAGCATGTTGCAGCGCACGATTGGCGGGCTGTGCCTCGCCGCTGCGGCGACGCAACGCTCGAATCAGTTTCTACCGCGGGCGTAAATTTCTTCTTGCGTGAATGATGGCATCGCCGCAGCTCTGCGCCACCTGGGGCTTACTATCTCGTCAGGCGATCGCTGCCGAAGCCACGCGCCGTACCGCGCGGCACTACATCAAGCGGTTGGTTGCGTTCGGCGAGCAGAGTAGCCTACGCCACACACGAGGCAGCACCGGCTACCTAATCCGCAATGCTCTGCAATCTGCTGAACAACGACCACTACATTCGCATCCCGCTCTGCTCCGCTTCCTACGACGCTTTGGGAACGCTATGGCTTCGACCCGAACGTTCTTTGCCCTGATAATAGCCACCGCTTTCGCGATGGCCGTTTTCATCCTAGGCCTATATGCCGTCGCACAATTCCTGACGACTGCACGAGTAGTTCACATTGCTCAGGCTTTTGTGCCGCTTGTTTTCGGGGGTTGGTCGCTCTGCGTGTTAGCGAAGCATTGGTATTGCGTGTTCAAGCGCCGTTGAGTAGCTCCCATTGGCAGCCACCCGGCACTTAGGCGGGGATCGTGCTTGTTGCTAGCGGGCCTTGTGAGAGATCACAGCCTGTAACGATGGATCGAAGCGATCAGCAAACACCACCGGGAGACAGCTGGCCCACCTCTCTCAAAGCACGTTCCGACGCCGCCGACACAGTCCGAACGATCGATTCGTACTGGCTGCATGCCAGGACGTACACCACTCGTGGGGCGCGACACTGTCGTCTGCCGAAGGGGCGCGGAGACGAGATCGCCTCAGCGGCGCAGCCGCTGCAACAACAGCTCACGCCGATACACGCCAACGCGGCCATCGTCGGCCAGCAGCCAAACGCGTTGTTGATCATCCACCGCAACGCGCTGCAGCCGGTCGGCGAACAAGCCGTCGCGTGAGGTCAGGAAGCCGTCGCGACTCTCACTGTAATAGCTCAAGCCTTCGCGCATATGGGAGTGCACCAGCCACGTGCCACCCGCAGGATCGATCGCCAGACTTTTGACATAGCCGCGGCGACCGGACCCGTGGGCCGGCTGAACGCTGTGATCATCGATTCGCGCCAGCCAGTGATTTCCACCGGCCACGACGCCAGCGCCATGCACAGCCAGTGCGTGAAGGCTGTCGATATCGACGCCGTCGTCCTTTCCCCAGGTCCGCCAAACGCCATCGGCGTAGCGATGCAGCGGGCGATGGACGGCACCACGCGCACGGCCCTGCTGCAGGGATGCGATCCAGACCGCGCCGCGCAGGTCTTCGACCATCGCCTCGACCCAGCGCTCTTCGAGGCCGTGGCCTTCAGCGTAGTGGTGCCAGCGCCGTCCATCGAAGTGATACAGCGCGGCGTCGCGCGTGCCGACCCAAACCTCGCCGTCACGCGTCGGCAGCACGACGTAGGGTGATGTAGTCGGCGTCGGGTCGGGCAGCGGGATCATGCCGCTGCGTCCATGCCAGCGCATCCGCCAGGTCTCGGCCAGCGCTTCGCGCGCGCGGTCGGTGCAAGGCTTTCCGCAGCTGCGCCAGCCGGCCGCCGGGTTGTAGCCGAGTTCGAGCAGCGCACCATCGGCCGCGCGCCAGTAGCGCGGTGCATCGATGCGCTGTACGGCCGGGTTTGGGCAGACTTGCTCGGTGGCGAAAAACACGCGTCGGCGGCCGCCGCTTTCCACCATCGCGACGTCGCCACCGGTACCTGGTCCGTCGAGTAAATGCTCCGCGGCGGAACAGGCATCGTCGAATACGCTGTCCGCCAGCGCCGCCGATGGGAGCAATTTGACGGTGCGCACTACGGCCGCGTCGACATCGATCAAGCCCATCTGTGGCGAGGCACCAAGCCATAAGCGGCCACGCGCATCGAGCAGCAGATCGCGGCCTTCGTCGCTGGGCAAGCCTTGTGCGTAGCGCCATGCATGCCAGCGTTCGCCGTCGAAATAGCGCAGCCCGTCCATCCAAACGGCCGCGAATGCGCGGCCATCACCCAGCGCGACGATGCGACGAATGCGCTGGTTCTCAAGGTCGTGGCTGAGCAGGCGGCCGTTACGATCAAGGCGAAACAAGCCGGCCTCGCTGCCATGCCAATAGCCTTGCGCATCCGCGGCGATCGCGGTCGGCGCCGGACGCGACTGCCGGAGCACGCGCCATGCGCCACGCTCGATGCCTTCCGCACGCTCCGCCAGGCCGTCACTGCCCGCGATAAGAAGGCGGCCGTTCGGCGCGCGAGCGAGCCGACGCGGGTCGCGCAGCGGCAGATCGGCGAGCGGCTGCCAGGCGCGCGCGGACTCGTTCCAGCGCCACGCCGATACGGCATCGCCCGAGTACGTGGTGGTGCGACCACAGACCACATAGACGTTCGCGTCGACGGCCCGCAGGTCACCGTCGTTGCACGAAGCCAACGCCGGCAATGCCTCCCAGCGCCGCGCCGAGCCGAGAAAGCGCGCGGTCGCCCCGCGCCGACCGAGCAACCACAGCGTAGTGGTAGTGAAATCGAACGCGGCGACGCCTTCGCTCGCCAGTGCCGCGGCCGGGCCGTCACGGGGCACCGAGACATGGCCGATTCGCAACGGGTCGCCGCCAACGAACACGGTCCAGCTACTGAACCAGGCTGCCCAAACACTGCCACAGGCGTCCACGGCCAGCGTATCGCCGCCGCCTGCCAGAGCACGCCATTGGCCATGGTCCAGCTTCTCGACCGGTTCTGGCTGCAAATGGACTTTGTGCGGCACGAGGCAGCCGTCGAGCACCGCGAACTGCGGGTCGGAGACGGATGCTGACTGTTCCGGCGCGCCGGTCGGCGTCACGGCCGGGTCCGACGTCAGCACTTCCAGCTGTCGCAGCAGCCACGTCGGCGGCTGTTCGATGAGCTGCCAGACGGCAGCAACCGCCAGGATCAAGACCGCGGCCGGCCAACGCCGCTCGCGCAAACGTGGATCCCTATCGCGCCCAGACCGCCGCATCTGTCGTCCCCGTCGACCAGTTCGCTGCTGCCGATGGTACGAATTGCGCCTGTAAGGAGACCGGTTTTGCAACCGGTCGCTGCGCGTGCTCGTCCTCGCGTGCACCCAGGACGCGTAACCGGCCGCCCCCGCGTGCCGATCCTATTCACCCGGATGACCACCGCCCGGATACCGTCGTTGCCCGCACCGAGCTGAGCAAGCGAGCTAGATCACTAAGCGCAGGCTTCAAGGCTATTCATGGCAACGACAATGCAGGCAGACTCGTCCGCCTGAGCAGTCGGTCCCGGAGTGGGGGGAGGCGGTTGCTCGGGGCAGGCTCGTCGAAACGTCGTAGATACGGCCGATACGACGTTATGCGGCATTGCCCGATAAGGCCGTAGCCAGATTCGGGGCATCTCGGCATATGCGAGCCATCGCCGCGGTACATCGCCGTCATGCAAGACGGCGAATTGGCTTTTCTTGCTCGGAACTCGACGATCGAGTCGCCGGGAAGGCGCAGATGCGGCCTGCCCAAGCCATCCCCTTGTCTGCAGCGCGCGCGCGGCCCAATACACGCTGCCGCGACGCGGCGGCCTGCCGCGACTTCAATCGTCCCGCAATGACGTGTGCAAATCCCGGCATCACGCCAGCGATGCGCACCGAGCCTCGCCCATTACTTGCCGGAGCCCCGCAATGAGACCGTGCTCTCCCAGCTGCATGGCATTGTTCCTGTTGCTGCTCGGCCTCTTCGGCGCAACGCCGACGCCAGTGTCAGCAGCTACCGTCACGCTCTCGACCGGTGACGGCGACTTGGACTACGAGCACACCTCAATTACCCGCACCGTTGGCGGTAGAACGATCACCTTTTCCGGCGGCTACGGCGCCGGGGGCCTCGGCATCGATTTAACATTCGGCGATGAAGGACTCTACGCCTACGAAGGCACTGCCGGCGGCAACGACATCAAACTGACGATCTCGATCGAGAATGGTTATACCTTCGACTTGTCATCGTTCAAGGTCGGCGTTTCTACCGGCTCGCTGTCGGTAACCGTGACTTATGCGAACAACTCGACTGAATCGTTCAGCCACAACGGGCTGAGCACCAATGCTTTCCAGACGCTGTCGAGCTTCAACAGCGTGAGTAACACCATCAACGACATCAAGCAGATCGTGCTGACGTCGAATAATTCCGGCTTGTTCAACGATTTCGACATCACCGACATCAAGGCGATCGTGGCCGCGCCGATCGTCACCGACGCGAGGCTCAGCATCACCTCCACAGGCACCGGCACGGCCGGCGCGTACAAGATCGGCGACGTCGTCACCGCCTCGTGGAACAACACGGCGAGCGGCGACAACAACAGCGGCATCACTGGCGTGACGATGAATTTCAGCCAGTTCGGCGGCGGGGCGGCCGTCACCGCCACCAATTCCTCCGACACCTGGACCGCCAGCTACACGATCACGTCCGGCGCGATCGATGCGACTAATCGAAACGTATCGGTCAGCGCCACGAACAGCGGTGGCACGACAACCACGGCCGATACGACCAACCTGACGGTCGACAATGTCGCCCCCACGGTCAGTGACGCCCGGATCAGCATCAGCGGCGCTTCCGGCACCAGCGGCGCGTACAAGACCGGCGACACGGTCACCGCAACCTGGAACAACACCGCGGGCGGCGACAACAACTCAGACACGATCGCAAGCGTGACGGTGGATTTCAGCTCGTTCGGCGGCGGTGCCGCCGTCGCCGCCACCAATTCGAGCGGCACCTGGACCGCGACCTACACGATCGTCTCGGGTGCGATCGACGGCAACAACCGAAACGTGTCGGTTACCGCGACCGACAACGCCGGCAACACCACCACGACCGCAGATACGACCAATGCGACGGTCGACAACCTCGCCCCGACCGTCGGCGACGGCAACATCGCAATCTCCGGCGCGTCCGGCAACGGCGGTGTCTACAAGATCGGCGACACCGTCACGGCGACATGGAACAACACCGCCGGCGGCGACAACAACTCGGACACCATCGCAAGCGTCACGGTCGACTTCAGCCAGTTCGGCGGCGGCGCGGCGGTCGCAGCGACCAACTCGTCCGGCACGTGGACCGCAACCTATACGCTCGTCTCCGGCGCGATCAACAACACCGCCAACCGCAACGTGTCGGTCACCGCGACGGACAACGCCGGCAACACCACCACGACAGCGGATACGAGCAATGCGACAGTCGACAACGTCGCCCCGACCATCACGTTCAGCAACCTCGCCTTCTCCAACGACAGCGGCAGCAGTGCCAGCGATTTCATTACCAATACAGCCGCGCAAACCATCACCGCGACGTTGAGCGGCGCACCGGTCGGCACCGACGTCGTCTACGGCTCGCTCGATAATGGTTCGAACCAGATCGACATCACCAGCGATGTGTCGGGCACGACGCTGACTTGGGGCGGCGTGACGTTGACGTCGAGCAGCACGCTCACGCTCAAGGTGACCGATGCCGCCGGCAACGACGGCACCGTCACCAGCCAGGCCTACACGCTGGACACGGTCGCGCCGAACGCGCCGTCGACGCCGGACCTCACCAGCGGCACCGACAGCGGCGCGTCGAACAGCGACAACATCACCAATGACGATACCCCTACGCTTACCGGCACCGCGGAAAGCGGTAGCACGGTGACGCTGTACGACACCGACGGCGCGACATCGCTCGGATCGGCCGCCGCGACCGGCGGCAACTGGTCGATCACGTCCTCGACGCTCTCGGCAGGCAGCCACGCGCTCACCGCAAAAGCGACGGATACGGCCGGGAATACGTCCTCGGCGTCGTCCAGCCTCGCGGTGACTATCGATAAGGCCGCGCCCACCGGCGTGAATCTGAGCGCCACCACGATCGCCACGCAGAACGCCACCAGCACCTCCACGATCGCCACGCTGTCGGCGACGGACGGACTG
>Ga0196963_10000568_pt1 | contig 31601 bp, 29 predicted proteins | sample S1_5metaG_FD_148600 | JGI IMG/M metagenome (GOLD analysis project Ga0196963, IMG submission 148600) | Soil microbial communities from Anza Borrego desert, Southern California, United States - S1_5 | ecosystem: Environmental > Terrestrial > Soil > Desert | place: USA: California | collected...
TTGCGGCATCAATTCCGTGGGTTTACGTCTTAGGGGTTGGATGGGAAAAGCTTCCAACGGCAATGATCGGACTAATCGTGATGGAGCTTTTGATCGTGGTAATTTTAACGTTTGGAGTACTTGAAGTAAGTAGTAAATATGGTTATCAGAAAAGCTGAATTAGCTGATATAGAAGAAATCATCTCCGTTGAAGCAAGAGCATGGCCTGTTGAAGGAGTTGCTACTGCTGAGCAGTTTAAAGCGAGAATTGAAACCTTTCCAGATGGAGTTTTAGTGGCGGAGCTCGACGGTCGAGTCGTGGGGGTTGTTGTCGGAGAAAAAGTCAACCTAGACCAATTAAAGGAGGAAGGTATTAGCTGGCACTCCATTACCGATGGAGGTTTTATTAAGAAGTCTCATAACCCTTCGGGAGACACACTGTATGGGGTAGATCTTAGTGTCGACCCCCAATACCAGCACCGCGGTATTGGAAGGCGATTACTGCAGGAGATCGGTAAGATGGCAATAAAAAGTAATCTAAAAGCGGGTGTGCTTGGTGCGCGAATGCCGGATTATCATAAGTTTGCGCACCGTTTCACTCCTGAAGAATATCTTAACTTTCGCGATAAAGACGGCAAGCTAGTAGATGAAGAGTTGCGTTTTTATGAAAGAAGTGGCCTCAAGTTACTTCGAGCAATTAAGAACTATTTTCCAGACTCCGAAAGCGGAAATTATGGAGTACTGGCAATCTGGAAAAACCCTTTTTACGTTAGGAACGCATTTTTAGGCAAGATTTTAGGATTTATAGGGTCACTTTTGTTTAAGATATGAGCACTGAACAAGCCATCCTTACCCTTATAGTTACTATTTGCGTATTTTTATCTTTGGTGTCCTTTTTTAGGGGAGATCCTCAACGAGGTTCCCGATCTTTCGGATTGATGTCGTTGGCTGCTGGTTTATGGGCCTTAATCACCTTTTTCGAAGAAGAAGCTATCCAATTCCACGTTAAACCACTTCTCGTTTCTCTGGATTTTAGTCTTGCCCTTGCGATAAGCACTTTCTTTTTTACTTTCTCCTATCACTTGGTATTTAGAAAAAGCTTACTGGAGAAAAAGTGGTTGGCAGCGAGCTATGTAACGGGAGTGACGGGAATTGCATTGCTCTGCTTTACTCCGTTAGTAATTTCTGGAGTAAGAGACATTAATGGATCCAATATTGATATCGATACGGGAAATCTTTTTACGCTCTACGCTTCTGTCTTGGCCCTGAATTTTCTAACAGGCATCTATTTTCTCGTTAGGACTTACCTTAGAAGCAAGGGCCAGGAAAGATCGCAACTTATGTATGTCACCCTCGGCCTTTTTATAAGTATCACGATTGCTCTGGCGACAAATCTAATCCTCCCCGAGATCCTCCAGGTTTCAAGCATAGTTCTTCGAATTGGAATCTACTCTATGATTTTCTTTCTCGCCTCCACAACTATAGCGATAACTCGGCATGGACTTTTTGATATTAAGGTGTTGGCCACTCAACTCTTCGTGGCATTACTACTGTTGGCCATGCTTGGGAGAGCGTTAACGGCAAGGGGTACTTTGGATCTAGTTTTCGAACTATTTCTCCTTATTTTATCGTCCATTTTCGGTTACTTCTTAGTTAAGTCTGTCCAGTCGGAAATTGCTCGTCGGCGTGAGATAGAAAAATTAGCTCAGGAAAGGATAGAAACTCTAAAAGAGCTGGAGCAGCGGAATAAGAACCTGGCAGCGCTCCAGAAAGTCTCCAAATTAGTCTTGAATCAAATCGAGATGAAGCCGATGATCCAAGCAATTCTTGACGAGATTCCTAAGCAATTTGAGTCGTGCAACGGCGCTCTCCTGAACCTAGTTCACGGCGGGCACCTAGCCGCCTACGCGATCTCTTCGAACGAGTTCACTAAAAAGATTTACGGCATGGTTGGCAGTGATATTGAGCGCTACAGCTACCCGATTAAAAAGGGTTTTAACCTTCTCCACGACACCTTAATTGACAAGCAGATCAAGGAATCGACCAGGGTCAGTGACTTTATCTGCCCACCGATTGCCAAGCCGATTGCGGCGACTATTCAGGGTCTAATGGGCATGAAGTACATCATTTCTGTCCCGCTTTTTGCCGGTAAAGAACCGCTCGGGGTAATGATGTTTGTCTACCGGGTGCCCAAAGAGCAGCTGCTGGATAAAGATGTTGAAATGGCAGTTGCGATCTCAGACGAAACCAGTTTGGCCATCCAGCGGGCTTACGCGTTCCAGCAGTTGAAAGACGCTAACGAATACTTGGCTGATCTGGATAAGCTGAAGGATGAATTCATCTCCATTGCCTCCCATGAACTGAACACGCCGCTGGCAGCCGTTGAGGGCTATCTGTCAATGATCCTTGACGAAAACATGGGCAAAGTCGACGACAAGGCCCGAATGTATCTGACTCGGGCTTACGACAGTAGTAAGCGCTTAGCCGAGCTGATCCTTGACCTGTTAAATGTCTCCCGGATCGAACAAGGGCGAGTGAAGATGAAGTTTGCCAAGGTCAACCTCTACGATCTGGCTGAAAGTGTTTTACACGAGCTGCAAGTTAAGGCTGATGCCAAAAAACTGGGCTTGAAGCTTGATGCCAATAAGGCCAAAGTGCCGGAAACCTGGTGTGACCCGGATCGGATCAGGGAAGTCATTGTCAACTTAGTCGGCAACGCTATCAAGTACAGCGACAAGGGCGGGATTACTATTCGGTTAAGCTCCGAGGCCGGCCGTCTCCGTTGCGAAGTCATCGACACAGGCCGCGGTATCTCTGAAGCCGATCAGAAAAAACTCTTCCAGAAATTCTCCCAGGTTAAACGAGAGATCGACGAACACCAAGGTACCGGTTTGGGACTCTACATCAGCAAGAACTTTGTCGAACTCCATAAGGGTCGAATCTGGGTTGAATCAGAAGAAGGCAAGGGCTCGGATTTCATCTTTGAGCTGCCGATTTTAGCCGAAGCCCCAGAAAAAATCGACGGCGCCATCCTGGAAGGACCGCTCTCGGCACCAAAAATTGTTCTGCGCGATAAACGGCCGCCCGCTGCCGTGACCGCATCGGCCCGTAAAGCTGAGTAGTTAATCTTGCTTCAATTCCGAGTTTTGCTAAGGTAAGTAAGCAATGGCTGACTCATTCAAGAGCATTTTATTGGTTGATGACGATCTGACGCTTCGCGAGATGTACACCGAGCGCCTCAAGGCTGAGGGCTTTACGGTCCAGACCGCCAAAGATGGGGAAGAAGCGATCCAGATGGCTACCGAAACCAAGCCCAACATCATTTTGCTCGATATCATGATGCCGAAAATTAACGGTCTTGATGTCCTCAAGAAACTCAAGGAGCAAGAAGAAACCAAGGCCATTCCGGTCATCGTCTTAACCGCCCTTATTCAAGACCGGGAAAAGATGGAGAGCATTACTCGCGGCGCCGACGACTATATCGTTAAATCTGAAATGATGCCCGGCGAAGTTATCCAGAAGGTCAAAGCCCTTTTAAACCACGATCCAGACGAAACCGCTAAGCCCGAAGCGTCTCCAGCGCCGCAGTAATCTGTGCTACGATTTATAGGTGAAATTATTACACCCTGTCATGAGTCGCGATTCTGCTAGCAAAACCCGGCGATGAGCAGTTATATTCGTTTGCGTGGCGGCAAACCCCTGGTTGGCGAAATTGCTCTACGCGGGGCTAAAAATACGGTGCCGAAAAACATGGTCGCCGCTCTGTTGACCGATGAGCCCTGCATTATCCGCGATGTCCCAAAGATTGAAGACGTCGAGATTATGACGACGCTCTTTCGGCGAATCGGGGTGGTGGTTGAAGAGATTCGGCCCGGCACCCTTCAGATTACAGCCCGACGGATGCGACCGTTAAAAGAGAAAGATATCGAAGATATTACCGGGCGGAGTCGAATCCCAATTTTGATGTGCGGCCCGCTTTTAGTCAGGTTTGGTCAGGCCCTGGTGGCCAAAGTCGGCGGCTGTGATATCGGTCCCCGACCAGTCGATTTTCATATTAAAGCCTTAGCGGAACTCGGCGCTCATTACGAGGAGAAGCGGGGTCGAGCTACTTTTAAAACCCGTCGACTTAAAGGGGCGGTTATTAACCTTGAATATCCCAGTGTCGGGGCGACTGAGCAGGTGCTCTTAAGCGGCGTGTTAGCCGAAGGGGTGACCGAACTCCATAACGCTGCGGTCGAACCAGAGATTATGGACTTGATCGCCTTTTTACAAAAAATGGGAGCGATAATTTCTGTTGATACCGATCGGACAATTCGCATCGAGGGCGTTAAGAAACTAGGCGGCACGATCCACACCGGTATGCCCGACCGAAATGAAACGGCTTCTTGGGCTTGTGCGGCGCTCGGCACCAACGGCCGGATTTTTGTCCGCAACGCTAACCAGCTCGACATGATGACCTTCCTCAACAAATATCGCCAGGTCGGTGGCGGTTTCCAAATCACCCGAGATGGAATTACCTTTTACCGCCAAAACGAACGCCTAGGCCCAATTACGGTGGAAACAGACGTCCATCCAGGCTTCATGACGGACTGGCAGCAACCGTTTGTCATCGCCCTGACTCAAGCAAACGGTGTTTCGGTCGTGCGCGAGACGGTGTATCAGAATCGATTCGACTACGTCGGTGCCCTGACCGGCATGGGGGCGAAGATCGAAATTTTTGAAGAACCCGTCGAGCTGATCAATTCCAAATTTGGCAAGCGCAATTATCGTCAAAGCGCCAAAATTACCGGCCCGACCGCGTTGCACGGCGCCGAGATCACCGTGCCAGACTTACGGGCTGGCTTCTCCTATATTATCGCCGCCCTGATTGCCCAAGGGGAAAGCACGATCCACAACTTCAATATTCTTCAACGCGGTTACGAGCATCTCGTTGCCAAGCTCCAATCGCTCGGCGCTGACATCTTAGAAGTTAAGATTGACTGAGGTTAGGGACCGAAGGGGTTGTCTTTCCCGAAGGTTCCTTCTTTTTTAATGTCAGGAATGGTCGTGTAGGAGTCGTAACTGCTGAAAAGCTTGGTTGCTTGGGTCAGGAAGTCACGGCCGCCCGAAAAAGTCGTTTGGTTAGCGGGGCGGGAGAAGGCTTCGCCTTGAATAGTCACTTGCGAGATGTTCTCGCCTTTGCTAATCGTGACGCCGGAAATCTTATTCCAGCGGTTGAGGGTCCGAAGTTTAATCAGCAACGTTTTGGTCTGGGCAAAGCTCATCGAGCCGGTTATGGAGAAGCGAGTGACGGTGGCTGCTGAATCTTTGGTTTGCGTCGCCGCGCTTAACGGCACGTCAATGGTGGCGTTGCCTAGCTCAACGGACTTCAGCAAGCCTTCGAGTTGAAGTTGCAAAATTTCTGGCTGTGGAACTGACGGTAGGGCTAAGGAGGCTTGCTCGTTCAACGCTTGGAGGGTTTCTGGTTCTCGCGATAGGGCTTGGATCGTGGTCATAAATTGCTCTTGGCTGGCAATTTGTTTATCCAATTCGGCGCTCTGTCGTTTACTTTCATTGACCTGAGCGAACAGCGGTGAGTAGACAAAAATCCCTAAGATCAAGGCAATGCCGAGAACCACTAGGGAAGCCAGCCAGAAGTAGAGGTTGTGGGTCAGGTGCTTCATGACTTTTTAGCGTCTTTATAGGTCGCTTCTAGGGAGAAAATGAATTGGCGGTCAGGACCTTCCGTGATGCTTTGGATAGCGACGGTGGATAGGTTCTCAATAGTCGCTAATTTGTCACGGAACAGCACTATCGAGCGACGGTTGTTGGTGGTACCGGCTACAGACAATGTTAACGTTTTAGTGCTTTCGGCCGTGGTCAGGGCGAGCTTGGTTAATTCGACGTCCACTGGCGTCGCCTCGGCGACAGTGTTCAGCATCGTTTCCCACTGCCGACTCTCCTGAAATTGCTTGGCGACTTTCATCCGATCTTCGATAAAGGCCGCTTGGGCAATGACCTCTTTCTTGCCTTGTCGTTGGCTGCTCAACTGATCGACTCGGCTCTGCTTGCTGCTGATTTCGGTTTGAAGGACAAACTTCCAGGTGGTTAACCCAGCGACGCCCAGCCCGAGCAAAACTAGGATGATGACGTAAATAGAAGTCAGGGAATAGAACAGTGACTTGGTTCGCTGGCGCTGTTTAATTTCCGGTGGTAAGAGATTGAGCATTACTGGCCCCTCATCGCTAGGCCGACGGCATCGGAAAAGGTGTGGGAGAATTCAGTCTTGATCGGGTAGCGGTGGCTATCGACTTGGCCAAACGGCTCGCCCGGGCGAGTCGGTAGACCAGTTTCTCGTTGAAAGACTTCAGGGACACCGGTGATGTTGGTGCCGGATCCCGACAGAATAATTTCCTCAACACGAATACCCGGGCAAACCCGGTTCTCGAAGAACTTGGTGATGTGGACGAGCTCGTCAAAAACGGGGCTAAACTCCTTTTGCAGCTGTTCGGGACTGAGCGTTTGGCCGAGTAAGGCTTTGACGCCCCAGGGGACAGTTGAGGTGACCCGAATGCTTTGGCCTTCAACAATGGAGGCGCCAGTGCTACCAGCTCCTAGATCGATGATAGCCCGGGCTTTGGTATCGTTTTGACTGATAACGGCCCGGGCAATTGCCCCCGGTTTAATATCAATACCAGCCAGCTCCAATTTGGCTTTTTGACACAGCTCCATCACTGATTCGATTAAACTTTTCTTAGCAGCCACCGCAAAGACGGTAATCTGCAGGGCATTAGCTTCGTCGGCCGGGGACTCTTTTTCCGGTGTTTTCTCCGGTTTTGCTGGTTTTTTGGCTGTTTTCTCAGTTTTGACTGGGGCGGGTTGAGCTATCGCCGGGCTATCAAGTGGGTGGCATTTGGTGGTGGCGATTTCGTAGTCGAAGTAACAGTCCTCGAGGTTGATGGAAAGCTTATCGGCTAGCTCAAAGGGGATCGCTTCCGCCAGCTCGCTGTTACTTAAAAGCGGCATCGAGAAGGTACCGGAGAAGATTACTGACTCTGGTAAGGCGATCATCGCTCGTTTGCTACTGATCGGATCAGGCTTAGCCAGCTTCAGCGCATCTTGCAAGGTTAAGGCGATTTGATCCTGGTTGATCAAACTGTCTACTTGCCAGGAGTTAGCGGGAATCGAGGCGATATTCATGCCTCGTAAACGCCAGTGTTTACCCTGTTTGTCGAGACCGATAACTTTGACGGTCTCGTAGCCAATATCGATACCGAGTGTTGAGCTCATCGATTAGTCTCCGGCATTTTTCTTACCGAACTCCACTCAGCTGAAAGCTCACTCGTCTTCACGAGTTCGCTATCGTAGCCAATGTCGATACCTAGTGTTGAACTCAATTCCCCTCCATTTACACCATACAGGATTTTACGGTTCCAAGCAGTTAGTTAACTTGGCGCCACGAACCTTTTTTGAATTTCCAACCCCCGCCCGGCCCGCTAGAGAAAAAGGCGTTAGCGAGTCCCGAGTCATAGGTAATGACAGCGTTATTGGAGAGATCAATTCCCCAGGCAGTAGCTTCTTTGGCGCTAGCGTTATTGGAGAAGAAAATGCGTGATTTAGCGGCGTAATAGATTACCCCGACGGAGTTATTATTCACTGTCACGGAGACAGAGTTTTTGGCGTCCCGTGTTGTTAGTAAGAGGACGTAGCTACCAGTTCCGGCGCCTTGGAAAACCGCGTTATTGGAGACGACAACCGTACCATCGGTGAGTATCGATCCCGAGTTGCTACCGTAACCAGCGGCTAATTGGACGAGAGCTCCGTTAGAAATCAGGATATCGCCGGTTACCCAAATGGTACCCGTGAGGGTTAACTGCCCGCCGTTGTCGATGGTTAAATTACCCTGGACTTTTTTCGGTCCCAGGCTACCGGTTTGGCCATTGGTTAGGGAGTAGTCACCGCTATGCGTTCCCCCCGCCAGAGCATCGTTCTTCCAGTCTTCGATAACTCCGTCCGAGAGGGGCAGGACTTCTGGGGTTGGGTTTTCAATAATGCAGTATTGATTGGGGCAACTTGAACCGTGCACGGTGGTATTAAGGAACTGATTGGCTCGGGCGGTCCCGCTGGTGCTTGTGCCAACAGTAATCCCATCAATTTTCGTCACTGTTCCGCCTAGCCAGACCTTAAAGGCTAAGTCCCCGCCCACGTCAGCCCAGACAGGGCTGCCGGAACAGCAGTTAGAAGTGTACTTACCGGTGTTATTGGCGTAGTTATCGCTGTCATCTTTGCGCCAATTCCAATGGTTAGCCGTTGAGTTTGAGCCGTAGTCAAGGACGATCCAATATTTAGTCCCGTTAGTGACGCTGGCGGCTGACGAAAAAGTCACATCAATCCAAGAAGCACTGGAACCGACGGAAGCGTAGGGGATAACAGCCGTCGCTAGGCTGCTCGTACTGGGCTTATTGCCGTTGTCGGTAGCGATCCGCACGCTCAGATTAGAAGTTGGATTGCCAACTTTCGCCAAATAGAGAGAGATCTTGTTTAAATTGTCCGAGCTATTCGCCGTAAACGATTGAGCAATATCGCGGTTGGTAGTGCTGGTGGCAAAAAATTGATCGGTGCTGTTAGCAGTCCACTCCACGCTCGGTGTATCATTCAGGCCTCCGGCGACGGTCGCGTCACCGGTAATGGTTGATCCTGGACCGCCGATGATATTGCCGTTGCTATAGACATTGCCGTTGACTCGCGAGTTGTTACTCATCGTGATGCCGCCGCCGTCAACTTGAATGCCGTAAAAGAATTCAACCGAGTCAGAGTCAAGGCTAGCCTCGGCTTTAATGGTTCGTTTAATAATCGGGTTGGTGCTGTTGGGGATGTAGCCAGTCGCCTCAATGGTCCGGGTTTGGCCAGTTCCGGTCACCGTGACCGAAAAGGTTCCGTCGCCAAGCGCTCGATCGCTCTCGCCGGGGTAGCTAGAGCTGGCATTGAGCTGGCGGATGGCGTGCTCCAAGCCCGATTCAGCCAAGTTGGTTGCCTGACGGAAGCGATGCGATTGCCGGGCAGAAAACGACTCGGCGTGTAAGAGTTCTAAACCGGCCGTGATCAAAACAAATAAGATGCCCATCACCGCGAGGGTAAAGGCAAGGACGTGACCGGCTTTTTTGGTTTTAACCATTTATAGTCCCTTATTCCGTAACATTATCGTTGCTGCTAGTTCGCGTTCATAGGTTCGCCCGCCGTGAGTGCGAGTTGTCCGGATAGTCAACGCCAGCTTCCGAGCGGAACTGAGATCGTCGTTGCCCGGCACCAGTTCCAGGCCAGCGCTGTTATAGTACTTGATCGTCAGGGTGCCGGTATCGTCATTCAGCGTCAACGGTGTTTTCCAACCAGCCCGGATACTGCCGCTGCCAGGAATAACCCTTCGTTCAATGCGACGGTTGTCCTGCCGAAAAACCAAGTGATCATCGCCGGTAATAATAGTATTGTTGGCGTCCATCGGCGGTAACCGTAGGGCCACGCTGTTGGCCGTTGAGGTGTAGCTGGTGCCGCCGGAGCTAATCGAACTGACAACAGTCGTAGCGTTCCAAGTTTGCTTCGTCATCTCGTCCAGCGTCAAACGGGCGGAACGTTGGAGTTCGCTCATAATTTCCTGTGACAATTGAGCGTTCCAGCTGCCGAGGAAACTTTGAGCCATAACCGCCATGACAATCGACATGATCGCCACCGTGGTTAAGAGCTCAACTAAGGTGAAGCCCCGTTTAACCACTGACCCCTCCTTGTCCGATCAGGGTAATCAAAGTAATCGCTTTACTCTCTGGCTGTTCAGACCAATAAACCTTGACCGTGACCTGTTTGATTTTGTCGTTACCCTGGTAATTCTCAATGTAGGTCTTGCTGAACCCCCGCGGCAGCTTCGGTACGGCTACTGCAGTAGGATTAGCGTTTAAGGCAGCGTTATCAAAGCCGCCGAGGCGGAGCTGGTCGATGATTTCCTGAGCAGTGTTACTGGCTACGGTGATGTTTTTTGAGTAGCCGGTTAGCCGGAGCGACAAGGAGAAAGTTCCGAAGAGAGCCAGAATAGCCACGGCGAAGATCGTTACTGCCATGAGCAACTCAATAAAGGTAGCGCCACGCTTACGTGTCATTACTCAAACGTGGAAACTAGCTTATAAATCGGGCTGAGAACCGAGGCCACGACGAAGGCGACTCCCACACCCATAATCAAGAGCATGACCGGCTCGATCAGGGAGGCCATATTCTTAGTCATGTTTTCGACTTCTGAATCGTAAAATCGAGTGACTTCTTGCAAGACCGATTCCAAGTTGCCCGATTCCTCCCCGAGCGTGACGAGTTGCGCGACCATCGGTGGAAACAGCGGCTCCTGGGCTAAGGCGTACGAGAGGGCCTTGCCGGCCTCCACCTGCCGGGCAATCCGGGTGAACGCCGCTTCGTAGTGCTTGTTATTGATGGTTTTTTGAACGATCTGGATGGACTGGAGAATCGGCAAGCTGGCCTTAACGAGCATCGCCATGGTTCGAGCGAAGCTCGTCATGTAGACCTTGGTTGTCAGGCCACCAAAGATCGGAACTTTAATTTTAATTTTGTCCCAAACCAACCGACCGCCAGGCCGGGTGAACCAAAAGTGGATCAGGTAGCCGATGCCGATCATGACGGGGATAACGATATAGAAATACTTTCGGGCGATTTCGCTGGTCCCAAAGAGGAGGCGGGTGGTTAGCGGTAAATCGGCTCCAAAGTCCTGGAAAACAGTTTTGAGGCTAGGCAAGACGAAGAAGACGATCAGGAAAACCACTCCAATTAAGGCAAAGAAAATGATGGCGGGATACATCATCGCCCCGCGAACTTTACCGATAATTTCAGCTTGCCGCTCTTGCTGATCGGCCAGGTTGAACAAGACTTCCGAAAGCTGACCGGTTTGCTCACCGGCCTTGACGACGGCGACGTAAATTTCGGGGAAGACTTTCGGGTAGCGAGCCATAACCATTGATAAGGCCTGCCCGCCCTTAACTTCTTTAATAATGTCGTGGATGACGTTCTGGAAAAACTTGTTGGTCGTTTGCTTGCCCAATGACTCCAAGGCTTTGACGGCCGGCAAACCGGCTTTGATCATCACCGCCAACTGCCGGGTAAAAATAATTTTTTCTTTGAGGGGAACGGTTTTACGGTTCAAGCTGAATTTAGGCTTCTCAGCTCCTTCGGTGATTTTGACGGGCAAGAGACCGCGATCCCGGAGCTGCTGAGTGACTTCCGTGACACTGGTTGCTTCCAATTGCCCGGTTTCCTTTTTATTTTCCCCGACTCGGTGGGCTTGATAGGTAAAAATCGGCATCGTGACCGTTAGTCTTTGGTGACTCGCCAGATCTCTTCCAGCGTCGTTAAGCCGTCAAAAGCTTTGAGGATACCGTCCTGCTTCATGGTGATCAGACCGTCTTTTTTGGCCTGACTCATGATTTCCGAGCTAGTCGCTCGTTTGATGGTTAATTGCCGGACCGGCTCGGTGATAGCCAGGACCTCGAAGATACCGACTCGACCTTTGTAACCGGAGTTGTTGCAGGCACTGCAGCCAGCCCCAGCGTAAATAGTTTTCTTGCTTTTCAGCTCGGTTCTCTCTGGTTCGGGCAGGTTTTCGGTTTCTTCGGCCAAAACTTCGCGGTACTCCTGTTTGGTTTCGACTTCCTGCTTACATTTGTCGCAAATTTTCCGGCACAATCGCTGAGCCACAATGGCGTTGGTCGATGAGGTGATCAAGAACGGCTCGATGCCCATATCTAGCAACCGAGGCAGGGCGCCCGCCGAATCGTTAGTGTGGAGCGAGCTCAAAACGACGTGGCCGGTCAGGGCGGCGTTAATGGCGATATCGGCAGTTTCTTTGTCCCGAATTTCCCCGACCATCACGACATCTGGGTCCTGACGCAAAATTGAACGCAACCCACTGGCGAAGGTAAAGTTGATTTTCGAGTTAACCTGGCTTTGATTGACGCCCGGCATCCGATACTCAACCGGGTCTTCCATGGTGATAATATTGATCGCCTCGTTTTTGATCCGGGCAATCATGGCGTAAAGCGTCGTCGATTTACCGGAGCCGGTCGGGCCAGTAATCAGCGTCATCCCGTGAGCTTTGGTGAGGTTTTCTTCGAGAATCTTGAGGGCCCGGCCGCGGACACCGAGGTCCTGAAGGGTTAGGGCGCTATGACTGTGGTCTAAGACTCGAGCGACAATTTTTTCGCCGTTGACGGTTGGTAGGGTAGAAATACGAAAGTCGATCTTGTTGCCATCAAGGAGGATCTGAATCCGACCGTCTTGCGGCAAGCGGGTCTCGTCAATTTTGAGGTTAGCCAAGATCTTGATGCGCGAGATGACGGCTGGTTGGACTTCTTTGGGCAAATCAAGGACTTTTTGGAGCACCCCGTCGATGCGGAAACGGACTGAGACGCCCTCTTCGGACGGTTCGATGTGAATGTCCGAGGCTTTCTCGCGGACAGCCCGTTTTAGTAGCGAAGCGACGATTTTCGCCGCGGGCGAAGTTTCCGCAAAGTCTTCTTCGCTGACTTTTTCCTTACCCTCGCCTTCGTCTTCGGAGACTTCTACTAGCTCGCTCAGTTCGGCCTGCAAACCAGCGTACTGATCGAGAATGTGGTTGATATCTTCCTGGGTGGTGATAAACGGCTTGACGATCTTGCCTGATGATTTGCGAATGGCGTTAAAGGCTTCTTCGTTTTCCGGGTCAGTCATGCCGACATATAAAGTTTTTTCCTGCAGGGAGAACGGGACAGCTTGGTATTTCCGGGCGATGGCTTCGGGAACCAGGCTAAGAATGGCTTTCGGGATCGTTTTATCAACGAGCTCGATAAACTGAACATTGGACTCTCGATTGCGCAGGTCGCTAACCCGGAACTGTTCGTCGATCGGTCCGATGACTTTTGACGCTTCGGTCGGCTCTTTAATTTTTGCCTTCAGCGTCTTCTCAACATCGAAATCGGGGGTAATCGCTGCGGAAAGTTTAAGGGTTTGTTTTTTGCCGCCAAAGTTGGTCACTACCTTACGCTCAGGCAGGCGAGTCAGCTTGAAGGTACCCAATCCGCCGACTTCGACTTTTGAGCCCTCGGCCAGAGCGGCGCCAATCAGCTCGGTTAAGCCACGCAAATAGGCCCGGGCTTTAAACCCCGGGTGATTGGTTTTCTGACTGATCTTTTTAACGATATCGTTAGTAACGGCCACTCGCCCTCCTACCTCATCATAACAGAGGCACTAACACGCGTCAGCACGCCCAAAACAAGCCCGACAGTCCGGGCCCATTAGTAATGACTTTTCGGCTCAGTCGTGGCAGTATGCAAAACGATATGTCATCACTCTACCGCCAGTATCGGCCTCAAGTTTTCCATCAAGTTCTCGGGCAAGAACATATCTGTTCGTCGCTCGTGACCGCCCTCAAAAAAGACTTGGTCGGGCACGCCTATTTATTCTCCGGCCCTCGCGGAACCGGCAAAACCACGCTGGCGCGGCTGTTTGCCCGGGCCATCAATTGTCCGAAACGAACCAATGATCAAAACCCCTGCAACGCTTGCCCGATTTGTCTGGAAATCACTGCCGGCAAGTCGGTTGACGTCTTCGAAATCGATGCCGCCTCTAACCGAGGTATCGATGAGATTCGGGAACTTCGCGACCGGATCGCTTTTGTTCCGAACCAGGCCAAATACAAGGTCTATATCATCGACGAAGTCCACATGCTAACCAAAGAAGCCTTTAATGCTTTGCTGAAAACTCTAGAGGAGCCGCCCTCTCACGCGATTTTTGTCTTGGCGACGACCGAGCTCCACAAAGTTCCCGAGACGATTATTTCTCGCTGTCAGCGTTACCAATTCCATCGGGCCACCGGTGGCGCTCTGAAGCAGCTGCTCGCCGACGTCGCTAAAAAAGAGAAAATTGTTATTGATGAGGAAGGGCTGCAGGCGCTGGTTGATCGAGCCGAGGGATCGTACCGCGACTCCTTGACGCTACTGGGTAACTTGGCAGCTCACGAGGGCTCGCTTGACGCCGTGACTGTCCGCCGACTGCTCGGCTTGCCGCCCCGTCAGTTAATCGATCAGGTTCTGCAAGCCATTCTTGAAGGCAAAACTGAACAGCTCTTACTGTTAGTCAAAGAGTTTATCCGAGATGGGGGCGACGCGGCGGTATTGGCCAAATCGCTGGCCGATCTGTGTAAAAACGAGCTTTTTGAGCCGAGCAAGCAACTGCCCACCCACGAGGTTACCCGACTGCTGGAACAGATCCTCGCTACCCTGGCTCGGGCCCGAACATCGGCCGACCCGACGGCCATCATTCTGACTCAGCTTATTAGCCTGTCCCTTCGCAATCAACCGGTGGTGGCCAAGGCCGTCGCTCCTCCAGCCATGAATGATGTCCAGCGCGTTGATAAGCCAAAGGCGGAAGAGGTGCCGGCTGTCATCGACATTGTTAGCCAAGCTCCCGTTGGTGTCCCGAGCGTACCGGCTGACGGGGCTAACTTTTGGAGTAGTTTCTTGGAGGGAATCAAGAATCACAATCACGCTCTCTACATGGTGATCCGCTCCGCTCAACTTGAAGGATTGACCGACGACAAGGTAGTGATCGCAGTTAAATTCCGGTTCTATGTTGACCGACTTCAAGAAGTAAGGAATAAAAAGCTTATAGAAGCTGTCGCCACCGAAGTCGCCGGCCGACCGTTAAGGCTTGAGTGTACCATCCGCTCAGATTTGGATTTAGGTTTACCGGTCGAAGATGACTTGGTTCGCACCGTTGTCGACGTTTTTGAATTAGAAGAGGTGAAATCGTAATGGCCTTGGGTAAACTGCCACCCCAAAACATTGAAGCTGAAGCGGCCGTTCTCGGAGCGGTGCTTGTCAATAAAGACGCGATGGACAAAATCGCCGACGTTTTGATTGCCGAGGATTTCTACCGACAAGACCATCAGAAAATTTTCCGGGCCGTCTTGCGACTTTTCGAAAAGCGTTCACCGATTGATTTAGTGACGCTCACCAACGAACTCGAAGCCTTAAAAGAGCTCGACGCCGTTGGCGGAGCGGCTTACTTAGCTCAACTAGTTAATACGGTACCGACAGCCCTGCACGTCATCCATTATGCTGAAATCGTTCGCCACAAAGCGACGCTCCGTCGAATTCTGGCCGCCGGTCAAAAGATCGCCGAGCTCGGTTACGAGGAAGAGCGGGAAGTGGCCGAGATCCTCGATGAAGCAGAGTCGGCCCTGTTCGGCGTTTCTCGTCAGCTTCTTAAAGATAACTTTCAGGTTATTAGCGACATTCTCGCCGCAAGTTTTGACCGGATCGACCGTTTGCATCGGGAGAAAGGGCTGCTCCGCGGCGTCCCGACCGGCTTTAAGGATCTTGACCATAAACTTTCTGGCCTGCAGCCCTCGGACTTAATTATCTTGGCGGCCCGTCCGAGCATGGGAAAGACGACTTTTGCCTTAAATATCGCCTTGAATGCTGCCATCAAAGGCAAGGTGCCGGTTGGTTTCTTCTCGCTCGAGCAAAGTAAGGAACAGATCGTTGACCGTCTCATTTGTGCCCAAGCGATGGTTGACGGCTGGAAGTTGCGGACCGGTAACCTTAGCGAGGACGATTTCCCGGCGATTGGTATGGCGATGGGAACGCTGGCCGAAGCGCCGCTGTATATCGACGACTCCCCAAACTTAACGGCTATCGAGATTCGGACCAAAGCCCGCCGGCTTCGGGCCGAGCAAAAGCTCGGTCTGATCGTGATTGACTATCTCCAACTGCTCGAGTCGCATCGACGAGGTGGCGGCAACGACAATCGGGTTCAAGAAGTCAGCGAAATTTCCCGCTCGCTCAAGGCGCTGGCCCGGGAGTTGGATGTGCCGGTGATCGCCCTGTCGCAGTTGTCTCGAAACGTCGAATCGCGCGAAAACAAACATCCGCAGCTATCGGATCTGCGGGAATCGGGCAGTATCGAACAGGACGCCGATGTCGTTATGTTTCTGTACCGCGAGGACTACTATAACCGCGACACCGACCGCAAAGGCGTGACTGACGTTTTGATCCGCAAACACCGAAACGGGCCGATCGGCGAAGTCGAACTCCACTTCAAGACTGAGCAGTCCCGCTTCTATGATCTTGAGCGCCGCACCAAAACCGCTTCCCCTCGATCTGAATAATGGGGGACCGACAAGCTGATGCGTCTGCTATCCTTGAGGGTTTGAATCCGGCGCAGCAGGAGGCGGTTTTAGCGACTGAAGGTCCGGTTTTAATCTTGGCTGGTGCCGGTTCGGGCAAAACCAAATGCTTAACCCACCGGTTAGCCTATTTAATTCTCACCGGCAAAGCCTCAGCTCACGAAATTCTAGCCATTACCTTTACCAACAAAGCAGCCCAAGAACTTGCTAACCGAATCATCGCCATTTTAGGTTTGCCAGTCCACGAGTTTCAGCGCAACCCAGTCATGGCGATGCGGAAGTACTTGCCTTGGGTCGGGACCTTTCACTCGATTTGTGTCCGCCTGTTACGGGCGGAGTACGCTGCCTTGGGGCTACCAAAGTCGTTCACAATTTTTGACTCCGACGACTCATTGTCGCTCATTCGAGGTATTATCCGGCAGCTCGGCTACGATCCGAAACAGTTTAACGCTAACGCTGTTCGCTCAGTCATTAGCGGCGCTAAAAACGAACTGCTGAGCCCGGACGAATACGCCAAGTACGTCCAGGGGTATTTCCAGCAAGTTTCCCTGGAAGTGTACCGTAAGTATCAGCGCCGGTTGGTCGAACTCTCAGCCTTAGACTTTGACGACCTGATCATGGTCACCGTCAAAATGCTCGAACAGTTTCCTGAGATTCGAGCCAAGTACCACCAAACATTTAAATACCTCATGGTTGATGAGTATCAGGACACCAATCACGCTCAGTACCGATTGACGGCGTTGCTCCTGAACCCGAAAACCCAAAATCTCTGCGTCGTCGGCGACGATTATCAATCAATTTACGGTTGGCGCGGCGCTAATTTCCAGAACATTCTCAATTTCAATCGGGACTTCCCGACGACCAAAATCTGTAAACTTGAGCAGAATTACCGCTCGACCAAAACGATTATCACCGGTGCCGGACAGGTGGTGGAGCGGATCAAGCGGCGGAGCGATAAAAAGCTCTGGACAGAAAACGAGGAAGGGCCGCCGATTTCAGTCTACGAGGCCAATAACGCCTACGCTGAAGCCGAGTTTATCGCTACCGAAATCCGGGCGCTCAAAAGTTACGGCCACAAATGGAGCGACTTCGCCGTTTTGTACCGGACCAACGCCCAATCCCGTATTCTCGAAGAAATTTTTCTTTCGGAGGGCATTCCATACCGGTTAATCGGGGCGCTCCGCTTCTACGAGCGCAAAGAAGTTAAAGATCTGCTGGCATATTTGCGTTATTTGGCTAATCCCGACGATCGTCACGCCTTTGAGCGGGCAATTAATACCCCGCCGCGAGGGATCGGACCAAAGACGCTCGAAAAAGGCGGTGAAAAAGTCGAGGCATTCCAGGCGAGTATGGAGACGATCCGCTCTAAGATGAGCGTCTCGACCCCGGTCCAGGTGCTCGAGCAAGTCTTGGAATTCAGTCGCTATAAATCGCTGATCGACGACGGCACGCCGGAGGGCGAAGGGCGGGTTGAGAACGTCGAAGAGTTGGTTAACTTGGCCAGCGAGTTTGAGAGCCTGGATGATTTCCTCGAGCACGTGACGCTGGTCAGCGACGTCGATAATTACGACTCCTCAGCTGATGCGGTTACGTTGATGAGTATGCACGCCTCAAAGGGTCTGGAGTTTACGGTGGTTTTTCTCTCGGGTTGCGAAGAAGGGCTGTTCCCGCACATGCGAGCGCTTGAAGAAGAATCAGAAATGGATGAGGAGCGGCGGCTTTGTTACGTTGCGATGACCCGGGCTCGGAAGCGCTTATACCTAACGTTGGCCCGGCAGCGGATTATTCACGGTGGCTTGACCAACACGATTCCGAGCCGATTTATCCGGGAAATTGATGAAAGTCTCCTGGACTTAATTTAGTGAAATTGAGCCCCTAGGCGAAGAGAGTCTTTTGGATTTGATTTAGCTTTGCTACGCTCGCAGCTGGAGGTGGCTCATGGCCGCTATCGCACACTTAACGAAAGGTATACCCGTTAAAAGAACTGCGCGCCCTGCCCCTGGCTTTGAAGGCTTTGCATGATTCCCTTGTTCGGTGGGGCGGGTCGTCTCACCAGTAAAGGACGTCTTTGTGCCTGATGTCAGGGTGAGACTCTTGTGCTCCTGTATGCCCAAAGATCGTGATAACCCGGCCCCCAGGAAGGATCTTTGTGGTCAGACACCAGCGGTGGTTAACTGGTTAGCAGAAGAGTGTATTATCATCACCGAAGAAGAGTACGCGAAGCACCAGGCGGCTCACCGCTTGAGATCCGGGAAACGCTGGGTCGTCCCGGTTGTCGGCTTCTTCTTTCGCTCGAGGCGGTCCTAATCGGACCGCCTCAACCATATTCCGCCTTGACTTTCAGCCTAAGGACGCTAGTGTAGAAGCACATGAAGTCAGTGGGTTTGCCACTTGTTACCACCGTTTTTTTGCTGGCTCTCGGCTCTCTTTTTTTCCGTCCCTCACCGCCTCAGGCCCAGCCAGTTTTAGCTGCCAGTCCTAACCACCCCCAAGAAGTTTTCACGGCTACCAGTTCGGCGTTAACCATCATCGATGCTTTCCAGCAAGCCGGCGTGGCGTATTACCCCGAAGACAAAACCACGGCTTTTCCCGAGCCCTCTCTAGGCTTGGGCTCGGTCATTACTGTTGAACGGGCGTTACCCGTTGAGGTTATTGATGGCAAGCGAACGTATCAGCTGCGAACCTGGCAGGAGACTGTCGGGAGCTTACTTCGGGAAAAGAAAATTGAACTTGGGGCCGAAGACCGGGTTGCCCCGACTCCTGAAACCCGACTTGGTGTCGGGATGAAAGTCACGATTACCCGCGTTGCTCGGACCAATGTCAGCGAAAAAGAAGTTATCGCTTACCAGACCGTTATCGAGAAAGATTACAATCAGTTTGTCGGTGCCCAAACGGTGGTCGAGAAGGGCCAAAACGGTGAGCGCGAAAAAATTTATCTAGTAATACGCGAAGATGGCGAGCTCATTAGCAAGACGTTGGTGAGCTCAAAGGTTACTACGCCGCCGCGAACCGCCCGGGTCAAACAAGGCGGGCTTAACCCCGTTTCAGCCAAGTGCTTGCCGTATAAAGATATGGTGGTTGATGCCAGTAGGAAAAACGGTATTGACCCGAACGCTCTGTTTTACCGGATGCAAAAGGAAAGTAACTGTAACCCCAACTCCCAGGCGGCAGCCGGGTACCAAGGAATTCTTCAATACGACCCGGGGCTCTGGCCGAAACTGAGCAGCGCCGCTGGTTACGGAGGGAAAAGTATCTGGGACGCCCGCAGCCAGATTTATGTCACTGCCTGGGCGTGGGCTAATGGGCATCGTTCTCGCTGGCCAAACCCTTAACCTTTCTGTAATTACCAGGTAAAATTAGCCGACATGAACCCGGCTGATATCTTACGTCAACTGCAAACCCTGCCAAAGAAACACTTTGGACAGCACTTTTTAGTTGATGAGCAGGCCTTGAGCGATATTCTTGAAGCTGGCGCTCTGGCCCAAAACGATACGGTCGTTGAAATTGGTCCGGGTTTAGGCGTTTTAACCCGCGCCTTAGCCCAGCGGGTCAACAGAGTGATTGCGATTGAAGCCGACCCAGATTTAGCGACCTATCTACGAGAGAAACTACCGAAAAATGTCGATCTAATCGCCGGGGACGCGTTACGGGTCGATTGGGAAGTGACGATTGAGGGTGATTACAAGATTGTCGCTAACATCCCGTACTCGATTACCTCGCCGCTGCTCCGCAAAATTTTCTTGCTGGAAAAAAAGCCAACCAAAGTTGTTTTGCTGGTTCAAAAAGAGCTGGCTGAGCGGATTACTGCCCTACCCGGCAAAAGCGAGCGCGGTCTCTTAACGGTACTGACGGAAGCCTCGGCCACTGCTCGGGTTATTCGAACCGTTAAACCTGGCAGTTTTCACCCGGCGCCGAAAGTCGATTCAGCGATTCTGGAACTGACTCCGTCCGTTCACCATCGGATGGATGATATCTTTTGGCCGGCCGTTGAAGCCGGCTTTCGCCATAAACGCCAGACGCTGGCTAACTCCCTCAAAGACCTGATGATCGCCAAAGCCGATTCGGAGGCAATGCTGACCAAACTTGGTCTGGATCCGATGGTCCGGCCGCAAGTGCTCAGTTTCCACGATTGGAAAAACCTCTCGAAATTACTTCTCCGGCGACAAGCTAAGGTGTAAAATAACTTAGCAACGGAGGTTTTGGTATGTCTTGGGAAGAATTTTCCTCTTGCCTCTTTCGATTGATCGTTTCAGCAATCATCGCTGCGATTCTTGCCCTCCTGGCAAGCTGGCTGGTTACGGGCTGGTGGACAGTCGCAAGCTTACTGGCCTTCCTAACTGTCTGGGTGGGCATCTTCGGATTCTGGACTTGGCTCGAGCGGCAGTGCGATGAAGATGAGGCAATCGTAAAGAAAGGGCTCCTCTTGTGAGAACGGCGAATCGCCGTCCCGGCGCCGGCCTGATGGATTTCAGGCCGGCTTTTCCTTATAATGACGCTCGAATGCTCTATATCGTTGCTACTCCTATCGGGAATTTACAGGACATCACGCTCCGGGCGCTCGAGACTCTAAAAACGGTTGACCTCATTTACTGTGAAGATACCCGCCGAACCAAGCAGCTGTTGGCTGCCTATTCAATCACGACGCCAGTCGATAGCTTCCATCATTATTCCGAGCGGAAAATCCCTCAGATACTGACCGCCTTGAAGCAAGGACAAGTTTTGGCCTACGCCACCGATGCCGGTACTCCTGGTATTGCTGACCCAGCCGGCAAACTGGTCGTTGCCGTCCGGACCGCCGGTTTCACCGTTACACCTATACCTGGTCCCTCAGCTGTCACCGCCTTACTGTCAGTTGCCGGTATCTACGCCAACGAATACACCTTTGCTGGCTACGTTCCGACCAAAAAAGGCCGACAGACGTTTATTCAAGAAATGATCGTCTCCGATCGGCCCGTAGTCTGCTTTGAAACTGCACCCCGGTTGCTGAAATTTCTCCAGCAAGTCATTGATTTGGGCGGCCAGGAAAAACAGTTGATCATCGGTCGGGAATTGACCAAGCAATTTGAGGAAATTCGGGTCGGGCAGGCCGCCGAACACCTCCGGTATTTCCAAGAAAACGCCCCGCGCGGCGAACTGGTTATAGCGCTGGCTAATTAGCGTTGGCGTACAATTGCGCCGAATTTTTGATTATTTTTTAGAATTTTTTGTAGAGCTTTTGGTCGCAGGATCTGCCTAAACTAAACGTAGGAAACGGCTCAACGGCGAGCTGAGCAGTCAACTGGATAGTAGGGCTCCGATGGCCACGTTGCTCTACGGCAGGGAAACTGCGAGGAACTCCAAGATGGATACATCCTAAAGGGTCCGGCGCAGCCCGGACCCTCAACACGTAGTCGGAGCCCTCTGCTTCAGGTAGAATTTCGTTATGCCGAAGAGCTTCATTACAACCTCAATTGCTTATATTAACGCCGCTCCCCACATCGGTTTTTTGCTCGAACTCGTGGCGGCTGACGTCATCGCCCGGCAAGCTCGCTTGCGCGGGAAAGAGGTCTTCTTTCTGACAGGTACTGATGAGCACGGTTTGAAAATTCAGCAAGCGGCCCAAACGGCCGGGCAGGAACCGCAGCAATTTGCTGACGAGATGACCGAATCGTTCCGGGCGCTGTGCCGTGATTTTGATATTTCTAACGACTATTTCGTTCGGACGACCGATCCGCAGCACGTCGCCTTTATTCAGGAAACCTGGCGACAGTTAGCCAAAGCTGGTGCGTTTGAGAAACGGGCCTATACCGGCTGGTACTGTACCGGTTGTGAGGCTTTCAAAACCGAACGGGAAATTGCTGAAGGCAAGTGCCTGATTCACGAGCAGCCGGTTGAAAAAGTCGAGGAGGAGAACTGGTTTCTCCCGATCCCTCCGGCAGTCAAGGAACAAATTCGAGCCTGGCTGCCCGCTGTCTTTCCGGAGTCAAAACAAAATGAGGTTGCCAACATTCTGAACGATTTTCATGAAGTCAGCGTCTCCCGGCCTAAGGAAAAATTGCAGTGGGGGATACCCGTTCCCGACGACGAAACCCAAACCATGTATGTCTGGATTGACGCCTTATTCAACTATCTCAGCGGCATTCAACTGTCGGGTCGCTCAATTGCCGACTGGTGGCCGGCCCAAACCCAGATTGTCGGCAAGGATATCTTAAAGTTCCACGCCATTATCTGGCCGGCTCTGCTCCTGGCGCTCGGCTATGAACTGCCGAAAAAGTTGCTGGTCCACGGGTTCGTTAACGTTGAAGGCAAGAAGATGTCCAAGAGTTTGGGTAACGTTATTACGCCCGAGCAACTCAAAGTTCGCTACGGCGTTGACGGTACCCGCTACCTATTGCTGCGGCAACTGAATTTCTACGACGACAGCAACTTCTCCTGGGCAGAATTCGACGCGCTCTATAACGGGGAGTTGGCCAACGGGCTTGGCAACTTACTCGCTCGGACCATCGGCTTGGCTACTAAGGCCAAACTTTCAATAACTGAGGTCCAGACGCCGCCGGAGCTGGCGGTCTTTCCGGATTTTCAGTTTGATCTAACGGCCGCTAACGAGTTGATCAAGGGAGCCGACAAAATTATTACTGAAAATAAGCTCTGGGTGGATCCGCATCTCAAAGAGGCGGAATTGCAGCAAGTTGTGACCCTGATTCAGGAAGCGGCCTACCGCTTGCAGCCCTATATGCCCGAAACCGCCAAACGGATTAATACCCAACTTCAAACCCTCCAGTCTGAGCCGTTGTTTCCTCGGCTCAGTTGACGTTGCAAAACGGTAGGGCCTGCCGCATCATAAAACTATGGTAGCGGCACTTCTTTCAGCATTCGCAGCAGCCGGCGGGCTGATTCTTGATAAGATTTGTTTATCGCGCGAGCGGATAACGCTTCGGGTTTACTTACCGTTGGTTTTTGTTTTCCTCTGCCTGTTCAGTTTACTGCTGTCGCCAACGCTTGGCCGGATTGATTTTCAAATTGCTTTATTGCCGAACTCGCTCTTCCTACTTTTCTTGATGGTCATCATGGCGATTGCCTGGAACGTCTTGTTCTATCAGAGCATTCAGAAAGAACGAGTTTCCGAGCACGAGATGATCACTATGACCGCCCCGCTGGTGACGGTGTTGTTGGCGGCGGCTTTCTTCCCGGAAGAACGTGACGGGCGCATTTTGCTGTTGGCCATTGTGGCTAGTGTCGCCCTCTTTTTTGCCCGCGGCGAGAAACGTCATTTTCTCCTTGACCAGCAAAGCTACAACCTCTTTTTAGGCGTCGTGTTGATGTCGGCCGAAAATATCATCTTTCGCGAACTGCTCTATTCGTATACGCCGGTGGCGTTATACGCGATCCGGACGTTGATCCTGGCGGTGTTTTTCATGGCTTATTACTCACCTCGGTACCAGCAAGTCAGTGCCAAGCATTGGTGGATGATTGTCGGGAGCGCCCTATTCGGCTTAGTGACGATGCTGGCCAAGCTCTATGCTTTTAGCAGTATCGGCGTGGTTCACGCGACCTTGATCACTCTGCTGGCCCCGCTGATTGTCTTCTTTGCTTCCTGGGAAATTCTCCACGAACGGATCCGGGCCCGGGTGGTGATTGCCGCCATTGTCATTTTGGCCGCGGTCAGTTGGGCAACGGTCCTGGGCGGCAGTTGATGTGGCTGGTCGATACTCATGCCCATTTAGATTTTCCGGCCTTTGATTCGGACCGGACAGCTTTAGTTAAAGAACTGGCGGATAGCCAGATCGCCGTTATCAACCCCGCCACCGACGAAGCATCAAATGATGCCGTCAGCCAGTTAGCCGCCGAGCATCCCTACATTTGGGGGGCGCTGGGGCTTCACCCGACCGATATTGATAGCGCCAATCTTCAGCGTTTGCCGTCGCTGGTGACGGCCTGGAAGGCAAGAATGCAGGACAATCCCAAGCTGGTCGCTGTCGGTGAAATCGGCCTGGATTATTTTCACAAAAAGTCCGAAAGCTCGAGCCAGAAAGCGGCGTTACGGACGATGCTGACGTTTGCTCGAGAAGTCTCCAAGCCGGTCATCTTTCATTGTCGTGATGCCTACGGCGATTTGCTGACCATGCTTAACGATTACCCGGGTATCGGTGGGGTCATTCATTGCTTTAGCGGTACGGTCGCCCAAGCGAAGAAGTTTACCGAACTCGGGCTGTCGATCTCGTTTACGGCGATTGTTACCTATCCGAAAAACGCCGAACTGCGGCAGGCGATCGCCGAACTCGATTTAAAGCACATCATGCTGGAGACTGACGCCCCCTTCCTTTCGCCCCAAGAAAAACGGGGGCAACGTAACGACCCAACGGCCGTCAGGCAGGTGGCCGCCGTCATCGCCGAGGTCAAAGGCCTAGACGTTGCCACAGTTATCCAACAGACAACGAAAAACGCCGTTAAACTCTTTAAACTAGAACTACCATGAACGGCATCGACTTGATTATTATCGGCGTTTTCATTTTTTACTTAGTCGAAGGGTTACGGCGAGGCTTTATCGAACAAACCCTGGAGCTCGTTGGCTTTTTCCTGACGATCTTCCTAGCCTTTGCCACCTATAAACCCTTTGCTAGCTGGCTCTCGGCCCAGACTGGCATCGAGGGCTTAGGCGCCCAACCGGTTGCTATCCTCTTACTGTGGGTGGTGTTTCAAATTATCTACTCCTTTCTCTTGCAGATCCTTTATCCGTTAATTCCGGCCAATTTGCGCAGCATGAAGCCTAATAAAATGGCTGGTGTCGTCCCGGCTTTCCTCAAGGCCTTTATCTTCGTCTCAATTTTACTAACGCTAATTGTCAGCATCCCGGCCGTCCCAACTAAACTGAAATCAACCATCGATGGCTCGACGCTGGGTAGCCGTTTTGTCGCCCAATCCGGGACAGTGGAGGCGTATTTGAGTCGAGTTTTGGGTCAGGATATTAAAAATACCTTTGCTTTCTTGACGGTCCCGGCTCAGACCGAAGAGATCATCAGGCCCGACGATCGGGTGATGCTCAAGTTCACCTATCAAGACGGGACTGTCGACAAGCAGTCGGAGCAAAAAATGTTGGCTCTGGTTAATCAAGAGCGGATCAAGGTTGGCCGGAAGCCGTTGGTTTGGGACGAAAAAATTGCCGAGACTGCCCGAAAACATTCGCGCGATATGTTTGAGCGTGGCTACTTCTCTCATCAGAACTTGGACGGTCTCAGCCCCTTTGATCGGATGGAACGTGACGGGATTGATTTTCAGGCAGCCGGTGAAAATATCGCGTACGCCGCCACCGTTGATTTAGCTCACGGCGGTTTGATGCGCTCACCTGGGCACCGGGCCAATATTCTTGAAGAAGATTTCGGCAAAGTCGGGATCGGTGTGATCGACGGCGGTCCGTACGGCAAGATGTTTACCCAAAACTTCACCGATTAAGCGTCGACTTCGGACTCCGAAACAAGTAAAATTTGACCGATGAAAAAGCGAGTTATCGCCTTAATGAGTGGGGGAGTAGACTCCTCGGTCGCGGCTGCTCTATTGAAAGAGCAGGGTTTTGACGTCATCGGTGTTTATATTCTTGGCTGGACTGGGACACCCGAGTTTCCTTGTTCCTGGCAGCAGGAAGAAGCTGACGCCCGCCTGGTTGCCGAGCAGCTCGACATCCCGTTTCAGACCGTTAACCTTTCTAAAGAGTACGAACAGGCCGTGATTGAGACGTTTTTTGAGGGCTATCGGCACGGAGCTACGCCCAACCCGGACATTTTGTGTAACCGGGAGATAAAGTTTAAAGCTCTCTGGGCGGCGGTCCGGCAATTTGAGCCTGACTACCTGGCTACCGGTCATTACGCCCGGGTTAATGACGGAATGATCGTTAAGGGTGTCGATGAGAACAAAGACCAGAGCTATTTTCTCTGGGGTATAGACCGGCAGATGCTTCCGCGCATTTTATTTCCGGTCGGCGACAAAACTAAGTCAGAAATCCGTCAGCTGGCTAGCTCGCTCGGATTACCGACTGCTCACAAGAAAGACAGCCAAGGGATTTGTTTCGTTGGGCCGTTGAAAGTGCGAGAATTCTTGCGCTCGTATCTTGGGCCCAAACCAGGTCAGGCGATGCTGGCGGATGGGCGGCCAGTCGGCCAGCATCAAGGAGCCAACCTGTATACGATCGGTCAGCGGCTCGGGGCCGGTTCGGTCAGTTGGACCGGCGACGTGCCACCGCTGTTTGTTATCGCCAAAGACGTCAAACGTAACCTTCTGGTCGTCGGTCCGGACAAAGAAACCTTGGCTGATACCTTTGTGGCGGTTAACCCCAATTGGCTCTCGGCTCTTCCTAAAAACGATTTTGCCTGTCAGGCCAAGGTTCGGTATCGCCAAGCTGATATCGGCGTGACGGTCCGCTGGTCGGGCCAAAAGCTGATCGTCAAAACTGACGAACCGATCCGGGCGATTACTCCTGGGCAATCAATTGTTTTTTATCGCGGTGACCAACTGCTAGGCGGCGCGGTCATCGAGACTGTTCCTGCTCAACAATTACTGTTAGAAAAGATATATGCAACAACTCAATCCGCGACATCGTCAGCTTCTCTCTAGGGTGTTTCTGGTTATTGGGGTCCTCTTGGTCTTTTTTGCCGGCTTTTTGGTCGGAGGGACCTACGAAAACAGTCGTCATACCTTAAACCTGACAGATTTCTGGAACGTCTACTCGTTGGTCGAGAAGCGGTTTGTCGGCGAAATCGACAAAAAGAAGGCCCTCGAGGGCGTTACCCAGGGCTTTATCGAAAGTCTCGGCGACCCGTTTAGCGGTTATTTGACCGAACAAGAGCGTAATACGCTGAGCGAAGAGCTGAGCGGTGAGTTTGAAGGTATCGGGGCTCGCCTCGAGACCAAAGATAATCAAATTACGATCATCGCGCCGCTCTCGGACTCCCCAGCTGAAAAAGCCGGTCTTAAACCTAAGGATGTGATTCTGAAGATTAACTCCGAGTCCACCGAGAACATGAGCCTGGACCAAGCGGTCACCAAAATCCGCGGCAAGCAGGGGACAACGGTCAACCTGTCGATCTTCCGGACCGGTCAGGACAAACCGCTGGAGTTCACGATTACTCGTCAGGCGATTATCGTCCCGAGCGTCAGCTGGAAAATGATCGAGCAAGTTGCCTACATGGAAATTAACCAATTCGGCGACGACACGCCGATGTTGGCCAAAAAAGGGTTTAGTGAGTTGAAAGCCAAGAACCCGAAAGCCTTTATTTTGGACCTACGCAATAACCCTGGCGGCTATCTGGATGACGTTGCTCCCATCGCTGGCGCTTTCTTGCCACCTTCGGTCATCACGATTCAGAAGTACAAAACTAAGAAAACCGAGGAAGTTCGGTCAACTGAGCTGCCGATTCTACCCGACATTAAACTGTTTGTCTTAGTCAACGAAGGATCGGCCTCGGCCTCGGAAATTTTAGCCGGTGCCCTTCAGGACTACGACCGAGCGACTGTGGTCGGAACTAAGACATTCGGTAAGGGTTCGGTTCAAGATATCATTCCGCTCGGCAAAGGCACGGCCTTGCGCCTAACGATCGCCGAATGGCTGACGCCTAAAGGCCGAACCGTCAACAAGGTGGGGATCGAGCCTGACGTCAAGGTTGAAGGGGAGAAAACCGATACCGCTGATCCCGTCCTGGATAAAGCCTTAGAGCTAGCCAAAACCCAGTAGCGTCCCGAGAGTATCTTCGGCATACTAGTCGTATGGCGAGCGCTGAAGCCCTAATCACTGTCGATGAAGCCGAAGAAGTCATCCAAGAACGGACCGGCCCCTTGAGCGTCCTGCGGACGCCGATGCTGATTATCCTGGCCGTTGTCATTGTCGGCATTGTTACCCTGCTGATTATGCTGGTGATGTCGCTGCGTGGTTCCCGAACGGGGCTGGAAGCCGCTCTGCCTTTCCTGGATAAAACTGAGGTTGAGAGCTTGCGAGAGCCAAGCCGTTAACGTAGAGTATAGCCATGACAACTACTCTTTGGATCATTATCGCTATCGTCGGCCTGCTAGTCTTATGGTTCATCGCTACCTATAACAGCCTGATAACGTTGAAAAACCGGGTCGAAGAAGCCTGGAGCGACATCGATGTCCAGTTAAAACGGCGCTACGACCTCATCCCTAACCTGATTGAAACCGTCAAGGGCTACGTCAAGCAAGAAAAAGAAGTCTTGACCCAAGTCACCGAAGCTCGCACTGCTGCTATGGGCGCTAAAACCCCTCACGACAAAGCCCAGGCCGAAAACATGCTTTCAGATACGTTGAAATCGCTCTTTGCTGTCTCGGAAGCCTACCCTGACCTGAAATCCTCAACAAATTTTGCCCAGCTGCAGACCGAGCTGACCGACACCGAGGACAAAATCCAGGCCTCGAGGCGCTTTTACAACACTAACGTTCGCGACCTAAACACTAAGATTGAAACCTTTCCGACTAACTTGATTGCCGGCATGGTTGGGGCAGCAAAACGGGAATTCTTTGAAGCCGCCGCCGGTGAAAAAGAACCCGTTAAAGTTCAGTTTTAAGAAAGAGACGGCTGTTAGCCGTCTCGAACGTGAATCCACTCGTCCCACGAAACTTGAAAGTACGCCTTTTTCGTAAAAGGCAGACGACTGTAAAGTTTCTTCACCCGAACCAAGTTTTTGATCAGTTTAGGATCGTCTGGAACTTCGAACCACCACTGCCCTTCTTTCACTATAAACCAGCGTCGTTCACTCTCATTAACACTGACCTCGTAAACCAAATCCGCAGCTGGAAAGAATAAGCCCTCCAGAAGCGAAGATATAATAAAGAGCAATGTACCAATGACAAGAATTTTCTCAAACGATAATCCCAAGATCACCATACTGACCAGCGCGATTCCGGGAAGACAAATCAAGGCCAGCTGCCATCCGGATTTTTTGCTTAGCAAGTACAGAGTGACCGAGTCAGCGTGTTTCAACATGTTAATCCTCCAGCGGTGTTGAGAATCATACTGTAACAGGAGTAAAATATCAATAATGTACAACCAGATTTCGGCCAACAAACGGCGAACGTTTTACCTGTTTCTAATTTTCTTTGGGCTGATAATCGCCATCGGCTGGGGGCTGAGCTATCTCTACAACGACCAGACGATTCTCTATATCGCCGTTGGCATCGCAGTTTTTCAGAGCTGGCTGAGCTACTTTTTTGCCGACAAGATTGCTCTGGCGACCGCTGGCGCTCATGAGGCGCCGGTTGACCAATTCCCCGAATTACACCGACTGGTTGAAAACTTAGCCATTACCGCCGGTTTACCCAAACCCCGCCTCTACGTTATTAACGACCCGGCGCCGAACGCCTTTGCCACCGGCCGGAACCCGCAAAACGCCGCTATTGCCGTGACGACTGGTTTGCTCCAGTTACTCAACAAGCGCGAGCTGGAAGGGGTATTGGCTCACGAGCTGGCCCACGTCGGCAACCGGGATATTCTAGTTATGACCGTGGCTGTCACCTTGGTCGGGGCGATCGTGTTGATCTCCGACCTGCTGACCCGGTCATGGTTTTGGCGCAGCTCAGACGATAGCGATAGCCGAGCGAGCGGTATCTTTGCCCTAGTCGCGATTGCCTTGGCGATTTTGGCGCCGCTCTTTGCCCAGTTAATTCAGCTGGCTATTTCTCGGCGGCGCGAGTACTTAGCGGATGCTACCGGGGCGTTATTGACCCGGTTTCCCGAAGGTTTGGCCGAAGCCCTGGCGAAGATCGAGGCTTACGAGCGACCGATGAAGAGTGCTAACCGAGCGACGGCCCATCTGTATATTAACGAACCGTTTGGTGTGGAGGAGCAGAAAGCTTCCTGGCTGGCGACAATTTTCTCGACTCATCCGCCGATTCCCGACCGCATCAAGAAGCTTCACGATATGCTCTAAGGGATGAGTGTCCCGACTGACCGAATCAAAAAACTCGAGTCGTTAATTGAACGTCTGCGTAAAGAGTATTACGAACTCGACAACCCGAGCGTGACTGACGCGGTCTACGACTCATTGCTCGACGAGCTCCGGCGGCTGGCCAAAGAGTTTCCCGGTCAAGTCGACCAAGAACTGATCGGCGAACGGGTTGGCGGTTCACCAGTCGAGAAATTTACCAAAGTTACTCACCGCGAGCCGATGCTGTCGCTGACTGACGTAAAAAATGAAGCGGATTTTCAGGCCTGGGTTGATCGGATGACGAAGCTGCTCGGTGAACCGTTAGGGCAGTTTTATACTGAATTAAAAGTTGACGGGTTGGCGATCTCCTTGCTCTATCAAAAAGGCTTTCTAACTCGGGCAGCGACTCGGGGTAACGGGCTGGTCGGCGAAGACGTCACCCGCAACATCCTGACCATTAAAACCGTGCCTGTTGAAATCCCTCACCTGAAAGAATTGCCAGCCGAGATCGAGGTTAGAGGCGAGGTTTACATGCCGATCGCTGAGTTTCAAAAAATGAACGCTGAGCGTGCCAAAGCTGGTTTACCGCTCTTTGCCAACCCTCGAAACGCTTCGGCCGGCGCTGTCCGACAATTGGACCCGAATCTGACCGCCGAGCGCCCGTTGGCGTTTATGGCCTACGGCCTGCGGGGGATTGAGCCGGAAACGCATAGCCAAGAACACGCCCTCCTTGATCGGCTGGGCTTTCAGACGGATGAACGGGCCAAAACGGTCCCGGACGCTACTGGCGTCATCGAAATTTGGCAACGACTGCTCGAACAACGGGCTGGATTGCCGTTTCAGGTTGATGGTGTGGTGGTGACCATCAACAACCGGGCCAAGTACAACCGGCTGGGGGTTATCGGTAACGCCCCGCGGGGCGCCCTAGCTCTCAAATGGGCGGCCGAAGAAGCGGCCACGAGGTTGCACGATATTACCATCCAGGTCGGTCGGACGGGCACCTTAACCCCAGTAGCGGAACTTGAACCGGTCCAGTTGGCCGGGACGACCGTCAAACGGGCGACTCTTCATAACGAAGACGAAATTAAGCGCAAAGACATCAAGATTGGTGATACCGTTATTGTCCGCAAAGCCGGCGACATCATCCCGGAAGTCGTTGGACCGGTCAGGGAACTTCGCACTGGGAAGGAGAAAGCCTTTCACTTTCCCAAAACCTGCCCGATATGTGGTTCGCCAGTTGCGCGAAAAAGCGGCGAGGCCGCCTACCGTTGCACCAATAAAGCCTGTTACGGTTCGCTGCTGCTTCAGCTGCGGCACTTCACCTCCCGGGCCGCTCTGGATGTTGTCGGTTTAGGTCCGAAAGTCATCGAGGCTTTTTACGAAGCCGGCCTTATCAAAGACCAGGCTGACATTTTTAATCTGAAGGAGGAGCACATCAACGGCCTGGAACGCTTCGGCGAGCTGTCGGCCAAAAATATTGTGGCCTCCATTAACGCCCGTCGCTCGGTACCCTTGGCCCGGTTCAAGTT
>Ga0196963_10000569_pt1 | contig 31578 bp, 26 predicted proteins | sample S1_5metaG_FD_148600 | JGI IMG/M metagenome (GOLD analysis project Ga0196963, IMG submission 148600) | Soil microbial communities from Anza Borrego desert, Southern California, United States - S1_5 | ecosystem: Environmental > Terrestrial > Soil > Desert | place: USA: California | collected...
CCCCGAGGACCCCGCGCAGCGGACCGAGACCGGCCTGGGCAAGGACACCGCCCCCGTCGTGCACGCCTACCTGCACAGCAAGGCCGCCCGCCGCACCTTCGAAGACCTCGCGAACGCCGGCGTCGACCTCACCTCCAAGGACTACATCGACCCCGCGAAGGCCGCCAAACCCGCCACCGGCCCCTTCGCGGGCAAGACCATCGTCCTCACCGGCGCCCTCGAGAACTTCGAGCGCACCCAGCTCGCCGAAAAGCTCGAATCGCTCGGCGCCAAGGTCAGCGGCTCGGTCTCCAAGAAGACCTCCCTCGTCATCGCTGGCTCCGACGCCGGCTCCAAGCTCGACAAGGCCCGCGAGCTGAACATCGAAGTCTGGGACGAGCAGCGCCTGCTCAATGCCCTCAAGGAGTCGGGCGAATGAACAACGTCGAGCTCAAGGCCGAGCTGCGCGACCTGCCCCTCGCCCGCCTCATCGCCAAGGCCGTGGGCGCCACCTTCATCCTCTCCTTCGACCAGACCGACACCTACTACCGCGTCCCCAGCGGCAAGCTCAAGAAGCGAGAGACCACCGGCGAGCCCGTCGAGTACATTTTCTACGAGCGCCCGCACAAGCCCACCGCCAAGCTCAGCCAGTTCGTCATCTACAGCGAGGAGCAGGCCCTCGAGCGCTTCGGGCGCGAGCCGCTGCCCGTCTGGGTCGTCGTCAAAAAGACCCGCGAGCTCTACATGCACGCCAACGCCCGCATCCACCTCGACACCGTCGAAGGCCTCGGCACGTTTCTCGAGTTCGAGGCCCTCGTCTCCCGCGTCCACGACATCGAAGCCTGCACCCGCCAGGTGCAGACCCTCCGCGAGAAGTTCGCCCCCGTCCTCGGCGAGCTCATCGCCTGCGGCTACTCCGACCTCCTCGCCAGAGACCAGGACAACACGCAAAGCGTTCGCAACGAGCCCCGAACGCAGTGAGGGGTCTCTTGAACGCGAAGAGCGCGAAGGAAGAACGAAGGCGCGAAGAAGAGCGGAAGTGGGAGAGCGCTGATCCTGCCTGAGCCTGATCACCCACTCCTCTTCGCGTCTTCGTCCCCGCTTCGCGACCTTCGCGTTCAACCTCCTCCGCGCTGAACTTACTTCCGATCACTTCAGCACGAACACCCGCACCAGGATGTCCCCGATCCCCACCAGCGCCGCGCCCGCGATGAGGCCCGCACAGATGGGCTCCTGTGCACCGATCCAGATCCGGTGCCCGATCGATAGCGGCTTCGCATTGACCGGTGTGCCCAGCTCGCCCGCGACCCCGCCGTGCTCGGCCCCGGCGCCGACCGCGCCCTTGCCCGCGTACAGCTTGCCCATGCCCCAGAACAGCAGGGCGCCGAAGCACATCGCGATGGTCGATTCCGGCGGCACCACCACGCCCAGCCCGATCGCCAGGGGCGACAGCGGGAACTTGTTGCGGGTCAGGATGCGCGCAACCTCGAACACCAGCCCCGCCGCCGCGGCGATCCCCATCGACCACTGGATCGACGGCTTCAGGCTCCCGAACCCGTTCGAAATCAGCTCGGAGATGCCGAACCACTGGAACGCGGAGGGGAAGCCGAACTGATCGCTCACCATCACCTCGCGCAGGTTCCCCGCCTCGCCCGGGTCGCCCGGCTTGAACTCCGACAGGAACAGCAGGTGGAACAGCGGCACCGCCGCGAGCGCGCCAGCGATGATCCCGATGCAGTGGCCGATCGCCTGCTGGCGCGGCTTGGCCCCCAGCATGTAACCCGGCTTGATGTCCATCAGCAGGTTCGACGCGTTGCCCGCCACCTCCACGCACATCACGGCCGTCATCAGGTTCGTCGCCGGGTGCTTGGGACGCATCACCCCGAAAATGAACTGCGGGATCTTCGACAGCGACCCCGTGGGCGTGATCCCCGTCAGCGCGGTGGAGTTCACCGCGATCAGCGTCAGCACGATGATCAGCGGGATCGCGAGCGCCCCCAGGTACCAGTCCACGCCGAACCAGTCGTGAGCCATCCATACGCCGATCGCGCCGAAGATCGGCACGCCGACGAAGCTGACCCAGGTGGGCAGCTCGATGTGCCCCAGCACATCCGCCGACGCCGCGCGCTTCTTGAAAATGCCCGTGAACGCCGAGATCAGCAGCTTCGGCTTGGCGAACATCGCCACCAGCGACGCCACCACCATGATCGACACACCCCACCACAGCGCCCAGCTGTTCAGGATCCACACGCGGTCAATTGGCTTGAGCTTCGGATTCGCGGCCAGCATCTCGGCGGTGCGGGGAAGAATCTCACCCTCATGGATCATCCACGGCACGATGATCAGGAAGTTGATCGCCATCCCTAGCAGCATGTTCAGCGCTGGCCGCGCCCCCATCAGCCCGCCCGCGCCCACCATCGCCAGGTCCAGCGCCGGGCTCACCCCCAGCTGCCGCAGTTCCACCCCCGCCAGCTTCGGCGTCGGCCACCCCATCTTCGCCGCCAGCGAGTAGTACCACCCGTCCAGCGAGTGGGGGAGGTGCCACGTCGCGTTGAGCTTGTCCTTGTTCGCGGCCAGCGTGTCGGCCCAAGACTGCCCGGTGCGCAGCATCAGGATGAGCCCATGGATCGCCTTGAGGTACGCCTCGCCCGCAATGAACGAGATCAGCCCCGCGAAACCCGCCGCCATCGCCAGCACCTTCGCTTGAAACAGCCCCGACCGGGCATCCGACGTGTACAGCGTGTCGAGCACCACGCCGCACGCACGCCCCTCGGGGAATGGCTGCTGCTCGTCATTGATGAACCGCCGCTTGAGCGGGAACGCAACCAGCACGCCCAGCACGCTCAGCACCACCATGAACCAGAAGATGTGCCATCCGTCAACGATGCGGTTCTCGATCCACATGTAGGCCGCGAACCCCGCGACCAGCGGGCTGGTCATGTACCCCGCGCTGGTCGCGATGCTCTGCATCGCGTTGTTCTCAAGGATGGTGAAGTCCCGTGCCCCCATCCGGCTCAGGATCTTGAACATCGCGAACGCGAGGATGACGCTCGTGAGCCCCACGCCCAGCGTCCACCCCGTCTTTGCGCCCACGTACAGGTTCGTCGCCGAGAGCAGCCCGCCCAGGATGAACCCCGTGAGGGCCGAGCGGAACGTCAGCTGCGGCATGTCCCCGCGGTACACGTTTGCCAGCCACCAGCGGTCCTTCTGCTCGAGTGACCACGTACGAACCTGCTCGTCGGTAAGGTGCTGAAGCGCCATAGGCGGGAACCTTACCACCAACCCCGCTCGCGCGCCTCCCCCATCCCTCTTCCTCCGCCTGTCCCATCCGACCCCTCAGTCTCATCTGTCCCATAGGTCCCATTTCCTCTACCATCCCTCCATGCGCACCGCCCTCCCCCGCACCGCCTTCCTCCTCGCCCTCCTCCTCACAGCCGCGACCTGCCTGGCCCAGGGAGACGCCGGGGCGCTGAACAAGCTCCTGGAGCGCATGACCGCCGCGGCCCAGAAGGCCGACAAGGAAGGCTTCCTCGCCTGCCTTGACCTTTCCGACCCGTTCTTCAAGCAGGAGCAGTCCGCCTGGTGCGACGACCTCGTCAAGAACGGCGTCAAGGACGTGCGCTTCTCCACCAAGGGCGGCCCCACGGTCACCGATGACGCCCTCACCGCCGACCTCGTCATCAACTACACCAGCAACGTCGGCGCGGCCACCAAGGGCACGCAGGCCTCCTGGCCCGCCCGCTTCACCAAGAAGAACGGCAAGCTCCTCTACGCCGGCGAAGACTGGCAGGAGCTCAAGGGTGACAACTTCCGCGTCCTCTACTGGAAGGGCGACGAGCACGCCGCCCGCCTCTCCCTTGAAGCCTTCCCCCCCGCCCGTGAGCACGTGAACCAGGGCTTCAACGTGAACCCCGGCTTCCAGCAGATAAAACTCTTCACGAGCATGGACCACCTCAAGGCCACCGTCTACCTCAACCAGCCCGACCCCATCCTCATGGGCTGGAACGAGCCCGGCGAGTCCATCAAGTTCATGCACAACTACGCCCGCGACGTGAAGGGCTGGACCGCCGCCTACGGCCACGAGTACGGGCACGTCGCCACCTGGGAGTACGGCCCCGGCATGAAGCACGCTCCCTGGTGGGTCAGCGAGGGCGTCGCCGAGCTCGCCGCCGAGGACCTCATCCCCCGCAAGCGCGAAGCCCTCGAGCGTCAGATCCGCCGCATGGCCGCCAACGGCACCCTCGTCAAGTGGGACGAGATCGCCAGCTACGACAATGCCGCGCAGCCCGTGAAGCGCATGGCCTACACCCAGGGCCACCACATGCTCGGCTACATCAGCGAGAAGTGGGGGCGCGAAGGCCGCACCCGCTGGCTCAAGGCCATGGGCGCGGGCAAGTCACTCGACCAGGCCACCATCGACGTCATGGGCCTCTGCTTCGCCGACCTCGACCGCGAGTGGCGCGGCACCCTGCCCCACCCCGACCCCACCGACGACGAGATCGCCGCCGCCGAGGAAGGTATCGACGCCACCCTCGCCGCCATGGAGCAGGCCTGCCTCAAGGGCGACGCCGCGGCCTACATGAAGAACATCTACGAGGGCGACCGCGAGTTCGTCTACGAGCAGAAGTACTTCGCCAACGACGCCTCCAAGAAGCCCGCCCACGAGATCGAGCTCACCTTCAGCGACCTCACCCTCCGTGGCGACGTCGCCGAAGCCAAGCTCACCTGGACCTGGAAGATGGCCGCGGACAAGAACCAGCGCACCGTCTCCTTCGACGCCCGCTTCATCCGCGAGGACCGCGACGGCAAGCCCGTCTGGCTCTACGCCGGTGAGGTCTGGCAGCGCAAGGTCGCCCCCGGCGCCGTCGTCATGTACGACGACGGCCTCGACCAGTCCGGCGAAGAAGCCCTCAAGGGCTTCGCTCTTGTCCGCGAGCACGTCGAGACCGGCTTCAACATGCGCGGCAAGGACCTCCCCAACCGCACCCAGAAGATCAAGCTCTACGCCTCCATGAAGCACCTCCAGCTCTCCATCTGCCTCTCGTACGAGAACGGCCTGGGCGGCTGGAACGAGCCCAACGAGCCCATCAAGCTCCTGGTCCGCCCCGGCAGCCGCTCCGGCGGCCTCCGCAACGTCATCGCCCACGAGTACGGCCACTGCGCCACCTTCGAGCTCGGCCCCAAGGCCAACAACATGCCGTGGTGGATCCTCGAGGGCGTCGCCGACCTCGCCGCCGAGAAGTACTCGGGCAAGGGCGGCCAGTTCATCGAGCGCCAGGCCAAGGCCGGCAAGCTCGCCCCCTGGGATGAGCTCGCCGACTTCGAAACCGTGAAGCCCCAGTACCAGATGTACGTCTACCAGCAGGGCCACCACATGCTCGGCTACATCAGCGACCGCTGGGGCCGCGACAAGCGCGTCGCGTGGCTCACCTCCATGGCCAACGGCAAGACCCTCGACGAAGCCACCCGCGAAGTCCTCGGCCGTCCCTTCGCACAGCTCGACCAGGAGTGGCGCGCCTCCCTCCCCCAGCCCGAGCCGAAGAAGGACGACGCGGACGAGGACAAGGCCGAAGCCGCGGCCCCCGCGAAGAAGGCCGACAAGGAAGCACCCAAGCCCGAGACCGCCGGAGCCGGCGCCCGATGAGGATCGTGGAAGCCGAGTCCGGCCCCGCGCTCGCCGACGCCGCGCTCCTCTTCCGCGAGTACGCCGCCAGCCTCCCCTTCTCCCTCTGCTTCCAGGGCTTCGAGCACGAACTCGCCACCCTCCCCGGCCGCTACGCGAGGCCCGCCGGCCGCCTCTTCATCGCCTACGACGACGCCAACCAGCCCGCCGGCTGCATCGCCCTCCGCGACATCTCGCAACAGGTGAACGCCGCCAACACCTGCGAGATGAAGCGCCTCTATGTCCGCCCGCAGCACCGCCGCGCCGGCCTCGCCCGCAGCCTCTGCGACCTGCTCCTCACCGAAGCCCGCGCCGCCGGCTACACCACCATGAAGCTCGACACCTCCAGCGACATGCACCCCGCCATCACCCTCTACCGCTCCCTGGGCTTCACGGAGTGCGAGCGCTACAACGACGACCCCATGGACGACACCCTCTGGTTCGAGTTGAAGCTCTTGTCTTGAGAGGTGGATCGTGGGGATCAACTGGATTGACCCGTTCCAGTACCGTGCTCTTGCTCGCGCATTCAACACGGGCCTTGAAGAGGTCGGTTACTCGATTCCGCCTGGTTGTCGGCTGCTTCAGGTTGTCAAGGTGGCATCGCGATAGCCTGACATCCTTCGCAATGCCAAGGCCGACCATGAACCCGATGTACTGACGGGCCACGCGTGCATCAATGACATCCGTCAGCTCGCCCCCATCATTCCACTGCTACGGTCAAATCCTCGGGGGTGGTGGCCCACCTTCAAGAGGATGTACTCGGGAGCACTTGAACTCATCGATGAAACACCGGCAACGAGCGATGCTCGGAACGCGCAGTTCGAGTTGGTCACCGCGGCATCTCTCCATCATGCGGGTATTGACGTCCGCCCCGCTGAGCCGGACTTGAAGTGTCGCTTCGGTGGAATGACATTCGTGGTTGCCTGCAAACGTGTGCAGGTGCCGCAGAAGCTCGATCGCGCCTACAGCGACGCGTCTCACCAGATCGAGAAGTCCAAGTTCTTCGGGTTCGTCTCGATCGACATGACCTGTGTGTTCTTCGCGACTCTTTACGGAGGAGAGGCGGTCAAGAAGTCGAACGCCGCGAAACACTGCGTCTTCGAAATACGGGGCGATCCCACCGCGAGGGTGCTCCTGGAGGCGCTGCCCGCGGTTGACGACGACGTGCGAGCTTCGCTCTGGAGAATGAGCGACCGCGTGCTCGGAGCTTTGAATTTCCTGTTTGCCCAGACGAGGAGTTCGGCCCCGATCCACTTTGGTACGTGGCGATCTTCGCGGCTTGTGCCCCGCATGCCCCAGTCCGACCCCAAGATGAGGATCATCCGCTTGCTCTCGAGCGCCCTCAGCGAAGGCATCGCCTCTGAAGAGCGACTCATGTCCGGGCAGCCTTAGCCCGGGTCGCCCAAAGCGGAAAAAAGCGGAGAGGGGGGGATTCGAACCCCCGATACGGATTTTGGTCCGTATAACGGTTTAGCAAACCGTCGCCTTCAGCCTCTCGGCCACCTCTCCGGCGATCAGTCGTTGGGCGGAAATATAGCCCCGTACCCACCCCCCGGGCGTCCCCAACAGAAAACCGGGGCCGCAAAGCCCCGGTTCTCTGGTGCGTGTCTGCGAGTGTGTGAATCTCGCTGGAAGGTTCAGTCTCTCGGTCTCTTCCCGGCCTTACTCGGCCTCGTGCTCCTCGCCGCCCCCGCCGGTCTGGGTGTCGATCAGCTTGCGGAGAAACTCGTTCTCCCGCCGCGTCGCTTCCAGATCGAACACCAGGTACTTGATGCTCAGTCGCAGGTAATCCAGCGACTCCTGCAGGTCGGCCACCGTCTTCTTCATCTGATCATGGCGGGTGCGGGTTTCCGCGGCTAGCTGCTCGATCGGGCCCCGCTCAGACTCGGGCAGGTTGCTGATCTGGCTGATGAGGTCGCCAAGCTTCTGCTGGAAGTCCTGCTCGTTCATCCCTCTCTCCTTTTCAAGTCTTGTGTTGTGGTCGGCTGACGTGGATGAACATGCCCGCACTTGAGCGGGAAGCCAGCCCTTGAAGAACTTGAAGCCGGGGAACAGCAGCCGCCGCCCGTCACAGACGGAACCGCCGGATTCGCCGGGACAGACCCGCCCGGGTTTGAATGGGGAATGGAAGCGCCCCGCGCCTACCGCATCTCCACCCGCCGCACCGCCGCCTTCCCCGCGGGGTTCGTCGTCGCCAGCACCGCATCGATCGTCGCGGGCTCCTGCTTCCGCACATCCCGCAGCAGCTTCCTGAGGTGGTTGTCCAGTTCAATCTTGAACTTGACGAACCACTGCTCCAGCTCGTGCCGGTTGAACCGCGACAGCGGATCCTTCAGCCCCGTCTGAATCGCCGCCCAGTCCAGCAGCGCCCCCCCAGACTCCGTAAACCGGTACAGGTCCAGCGTCGCCGTCAGCCGCGACCGCAGACTGGAGAACGGGTCCGTCGCCCGGTCCGGCAGGCGCGTCATCAGCTCCTCGACATTCGCGTTCAGGGCCGCCTGCGCGATCGGGTCCGGCTCTTCCTCCGGTGATTCCAGCAGCCGGGGCATGTCCGAGGCCGGCCGCAGATCCGCAAACGCCGTCGAGATCGACTTCGTACCCGCCCGGTCGAACCGGATGCTCAGCCGCTGGGCAGGCTTGCCCTCATGCAGGTAGCTCTCCGCCGACAGCACCGCCCCGGCGCCCCACTCGGGCCTGCCGGCATGCACGACACGATCGCCTTTGGAGAAGGACATGGGAGGGGTCTGGCCCGGTCTAAGATGCCCGCACAGAGCAGAGAACGTCAGGATTGTCCCGCGGGTCTGATGAGAATAGCATCACGGCCGCACAAGTGCCGGGCTCGTCGCCCCTTTCCAGGGGGGGCGGGCCGGTGAGGAGTTTGGCCCAGATCATGATTGAGGCACTCAAGAGCGACGAGATCGTCAACAAGGTCGGGGGCCGCTTCAAGCTCTGCTCGCTGATCCAGCGCCGCCTGGTCCAGCTCATGGAGGGCGCCCGCCCGCTCGTCCCCCGCGACGGCCGCAGCGACCTGGAGCTCGCCATCGAGGAGATCCTGCAGGACAAGATCACCCTCGACTTCGACGCCGCCAGCTGGACCACACCAGCAACACCTGATCGGCGTGCCACCGAGATGTCCTCATCTCGGTGCTCAGCAAACAGTGACCCATGACCGACGCCGCACCCACCCCCGGAGCACCGCAGCCCGGGGCCTTTGACATGCGCCTGCTCGAGCCCGCCCGCGGCAAGCGCATCCTCGTCTGCCTCACCGGCGGCATCGCCGCCTACAAGACCTGCACCATCGTCAGCCGCCTCGCCCAGGCCGGCGCCAACGTGCACGTCGCCATGACAGAGAGCGCCACCCGCTTCGTCACCCCCCTCACCTTCCAGGCCCTCTCCGCCAACCCCGTCTACACCAGCGCCTGGGACCACATCGAGAGCAAGGACCCCCAGCACGTCTCCCTCGCCCGCGACGCCGACCTCGTCCTCGTCGCCCCCTGCACCATGGACTGCATGGCCCGCCTCGCCCACGGCCTCACCGACGACGTCGTCACCCTCATCATCTCCGCAGTCGACCGCGCCAAGACCCCTGTCCTCCTCGCCCCCGCCATGAACGCCGCCATGTGGGGCCAGCCCTCCACCCAGCGCAACCTCGCCACCCTCCTCGCCGACGGCTTCAAGACCATCGGCCCCGGCACCGGCTGGCAGGCCTGCCGCACCGTCGGCGAAGGCCGCATGACCGAGCCCGAAGAGATCCTCCGCGTCGTCGCGCAGACGCTCCGCGCCTGATCCCGACTACGCGCCTGATCGCCCAAACCAAACAAGAGGCTCCCAAAAATGAGAGCCGGGCCATCCGCCGTGAAGCGGACGACCCGGGCTCAGGGGGATTGGTTGTGTTCAGTAGAGGTGTTGTGGTTCAGCAGGTCCCGCCGCCAAGCACGCGGAAGAACGCCTCGATGTCCTGGTCGGTCCCGGTGTCACCGTCGCCGTTGAAGTCGGCGCCCGCCGGCCAGCACGCCTGGCAGCACGTTCCGCCCAGGCACGCGAAGAACGCCTCGATGTCCTGGTCCGTCCCGCTGTCGCCGTCGCCGTTGAAGTCCTGCGGCCCGCAGCACGCCGTCGGCGTCCCCGTGATGTTCAGCTGGAACGCGCCGCTGTTCGGAGCCGACGCCCCGCTGCTCGACACGCGGATGATCACATCCCCGCCCACCACGAGGTCCGCGATCCGGGCCTGGTTGCTGGTGCAGCCCGAAACGCCCGAGCCCACGTTGTCGTGGCACGCCAGCAGGATGCCGGAGCACCCGCTGAACACGTGCAGCATGGGGTTGGTCATGGTCGAGCCGCACGTATCGATCGTGTACGTCCCGCCGCACCCCGCGCTCAACCGGAAGTACACGTCGCGCGTCGAGGTGCTCGCGCTGCCCCCGCCGCACACGTCCACGCCGATCTGCATGTCCTCCGTCGCCTCGCCCAGGTTGAAGTACGCGCTCGGCGTGCTGTGCGTCCCCATCGCGATCGGCAGCGCACCCTCGCACTGATCATTCGGCGGCGCCACCGGCGCCGCGCCGATCGTGAGCGCCCCGCTCGTGCCCGAGTTCGTGAAGGGCGTTCCCAGCGCGCCCACCCGCACCAGCACCGCTTGCCCCGCCGTCACGCTGTGATCCACCACGCTGCGATTTGAGTTGCAGCTCACGCCCACCAGCCCCCGCTGCCCAACGTCGTTGTTGCACGCCAGCAGGCTGCCGTTGCAGTCCGAGTACACCTGCACCGTCGTGTCGAACGTCGAGCCGCACGTCTGGAACCGCGCCGGCCCCGTGAACGTCGGCGTGTACCGGAACCACACGTCCGCGGCCTCCTGGTTGCTGCACGCCGCGAACCCGTCATCCACGTACGCCCCGCACACGTTGAAGTTGGCCGTGCCCTCCCCGATGTCCTGCGCCGTCTGGCAGGTGTCGTTCGCGGGCGTCGGCATCGCCGCGTCCGGAGCCACCGTCGCCGCCACGGTGGTCGCTGTCTGCCCGTTGCAGCCCGTGATCACGCACGTGTACGCGCCCGCATCCGCCGGCATCGGCTTATTGATCCTCATCTGGAACGTCGTCGCCCCGGTCACGCTGGAGCCCGACGCCGTCGTCCCGTCATTGATCGCCACGCCGTCCTTGAACCACTGGTACGTGAAGGGCGCCGTGCCCGACGCGAACGCCGACAGGCTCACGAAGTTCAGCGTGCTCCCCACCGAGCACCGTGAGAAGCTCGCGTTCGAGGGCTGCTGCGTGATCGTCGGCGCCACGCACGCCGTCCCGCCGGTCATCTGCACCAGCCACGGCGTCGCCCCCGGGATCCGCAGCGTCCCGCCCTGCAACCCCGCCACCGCGTTCCCGTCCTGCGAGATCGCCGTCGGGTAGCCCAGCCGCGGCAGGCCGCGTGCCGGGTCGCCGTTGTCACCGATCGGCCCATAGTTCTCCGTGATCCCCGGGGTGCTCGCCGCAACGAGGTAGTCGTACCAGTCCTGGATTGGCCCGTCGAACACCTTGATGAACCCGCCCGACATAAAGCTGCCGCACGTGCTGTACACCGCCGTCCCGACAATGGTCTGGCCGTCCTCGCTCATGCCCGTGGGCGTCAGGTTCGGGGGAATCGCGCACGAGGTGACGCTCCCGGGCAACCAGCTCGCCGGCGTCGTCAGGTTCGACCCCAGGTTCTCAGGGCTGCTCCAGCTCGAGGTCGCGCTGTTCCACGTCCATCGGCCCAGGTACATCCCCGACGCGTCCGCCGCTCTGGCGACGATGATCGTGCCCGCGCTGTTCATCAGCACCGTTCCGGCAGTCGTGCTGTACGTGATCGGGAACCCGCCCGCGTCAACCCCGTTGGGCAGGTACGACATCGTGTACGCGCTGCCATCCCACCGCCACACCACCAGCCGCCCGCCATCCGGATCGACCGCGCCCGCCGCCGACACATTGTGCTCCTGCGCACCCACGATCACGGTTCCATCCGAGCTCACCGCGTACGCCGTGCCCGTGCGCCGCCGCCATGTGTTGCTCGAGGTCCGCATCGGTGTCGGCAGCACCGTGAACGACCCCGCCCCGCCCGCGCCCTGCGCGTCCCACACAAACGGCCGCCAGTTGAAGGTCGACGCCGAGATCGTGTTCCCGCTGGAGTTGCTGTAGCTCGAGATGTACGCCTGCTCGACCACGAACCGTCCCGTGCTCGAGATGAAGTGCGGCGTCATGAACGAACCCGTGCTGCTGCCGCTCGATCCCGAGCCGTACACCATCAACTCGGGGACAATCGGAAGCCCGCCCAGCCGCTGCAGAGACCCCCCACCGAAGCTCCACCGCCCCGCACCAAACTCCGTGCTCGCCGGGTCCGTCGTGGACGCAACCAGTGTCGGGGTGGTGCTGAACGTGGGCGTCACACCCGTCGCCGTATTGCCGAACACGCGAGCGGTGTTGTTCAGCACCACCGCCGTGCTGAACGCGCCATCCGCAGAGATGAACCCGCCGCCACTCGTCCCCGTCGCCGAAGCGCCGCTCAGCGATCCGCCGCTCAGCGTCCACCTCGACGCCCCGCCCCCGCCCAGGCCCGAGCCGCCCACGTACAGCGTGCTCCCGTTCTGGCCCAGCGAGTTGGGCGTGCCGCTGCCCAGCGAGGTGATCACCGGCTGTGCCAGCGCCTGACCCGCCACCATCGCGACAACCGCTCCGACCGTGATGAAACGCTTCATAACGCTGCTCCGTGGAAGGACCGGGGAACCAATGGAAAACGCCGCGAGGTGGACAATACAGCCGGGTCGCCGTGTCTTCAAGATTGTTTGTAGTGAAAATCTCGGAAATATCATCGTCCGTTGTCACCCTGCGGTTTAGAACCGCCGAAACCGTGGTATGATGCTCCCAGTCGGGGTGGCACCGGAACGAGTGGGTGGTCAATGAGTGTTGTTTCCCTAGCAAAACCCGTTCAGTTGGTCGAAGACACCCGCAACGCCCTCCAGGGCGTCCGCCGCTCCCTCATCGAGCTCTACGCCTCCATGGGCGCCGACCCCGGCTCCCCCCAGGACATCTCCCGCAAGTACGGCGTCAACCGCAACCTGACCTGGAAGCTCTCAAAGGTCATCAACGCCCCCTCCCCCTTCGCCAGCCTCAACCACCTCCCGGGCCAGCAGGGCCTGGAGCTCGCAGTGGGGGCCTTCGAGAACGCCGGCGCCCCCAAGCCCGCCGTCGAGCAGGTCCGCGCCGCCATGAAGCACTTCCTCGCCGTCGTTGAATCCCACGCCGGCGACCGTGAGCACCTCGAGCTCACCCTCGAGAGCATGGGCGTCTTCGAGCGCGAGTCCACCGGCGACACGGGGCGCGAGCTCGCCTTCCGCGGCAACAGCGCCGTCTGGGGCGTGCAGGCCCGCACCCGCGTCACCGCCGCGTTCCTCGCGCCGTCTTCACTCGGCGCCGACACGCACAGCGTCGCCTTCGTCTCCGGTCTCGTCGGCTTCCGCCGCCTCCGTCCCAACGTCGAGTGGCGCCTCTTCCGCTCGCAGGCCCACGACGACAGGGGCGGCGAGCTTTCCGGTGGCCGCGAAGAGCTCGAGCCCAAGCGCCCCGGCGACCAGCCCCTCCTCATCAAGGAGTTCAGCTCCGCCAACATGCCGCCGCTGAGCTATATGGACACCCCCGCCGGGCGCGAGTTCTACCTGCCCTCCGGCGAGGTCGGCAACCGCGCCGTCTTCGACTGTTTCTACGGCTACGTGATGCACGGCCTGCCCGCGTACCGCACCCCCGACGACAGCGTCGGCTCCTTCGCCGTGCCCATCACGCTCCCAGCCGAGAACCTGATCTTCGACATCATCTACCACCGCGAAATCCCCATCGGCGAAACCGTCGAGGCGCTCCTCTACGGCTTCCCCCACGGCGGCCCCGACGATGTCACCGAGCAGACCATCCGCAACCAGCTCCCGCTCAGCGAAAAGCCCTCCGAGCTGGCCGGCTCGCCGCCCGCGGTCGCCACGCCCCTCGCCCCGGTGTTGCACCGGATCGCCGAGCGGGTCTATGCCCGGATGCGGTGGAACCCCGCCGACTTCCGCGGCATCCGCCTGCACGTCCCACACCCGCCCATGTCCTCGCGGGTCGTGCTCCGCTGGAAGCTCAGCGAGCGCCCGCAGGCCTGAACCCGTGTGAACACACGTGGTCGCACGCCCCAAGGGTTGACCCACGCCCTCCGCGGTCCAACGATCACTTTCCGCTCGGAGAGGTGGCAGAGCGGTTGAATGCGCTGGTCTCGAAAACCAGTATGGGGCTCGTCCTCATCGGGAGTTCGAATCTCCCCCTCTCCGCTTTCCCCTTCCTACGCGTCATACGGCTCCTCTGAGTCCTATGGCCGCGCGCCGCGACGCAGCAGCTGCGACAACGCGATCAACGCCACACACCAGATCACCGGAATGAACGGCACCCCGAAGCGGTCCGTCGGCGTCCCCACCACGAACGCCGCGGCAAACGTCGACAGCAGCACGATCCCGCCCACCGCCGCCAGCGATACGTCGCGCCGGTACACCGCCAGCCCCACGCCGACCAGGAACAGCCACCCCGCGAACGGGCGCAGGGCCCGCGAGGTGTAGAACCACTCGTTGAACAGGCGCGTCAGCGGCTGGTCCTCCAGGTGGTCGATCCCGCGCCGGTTGTCCGCCACCAGGAACAGCAGCCGATCCTTGCGTGGCTTCAGACGCGCGTTGTTCACCGCCACCACCGTGTCGCTCGGGAAGTTCGTCGGCGCCGCGATCGGCTCCCCGCGCAGCGCCCGCGAGTAGTACTCGTCCGACGGCGCTACCGGCTTCATCGCCCCCGTCTGGATGTTCCACAGCCCCAGCTGGCTGACGAACGCCCGCACCGACGCCCTGTAGAACGCCAGCGGCTCGCGCGCGGTCGCCTCTTCCATGAACGCCCTCTGCTGCTGGTCGCCCTTGTTGGGCCCGGTGAAGCGCGCATCGGTCGCCAGCTTGGACCGGTTGAGCAGCGCGCTCAGGTCGTTGTCCACGAGCGCCCGCTTGAGGTGCTCGTTGCGGAACGTGAGCCACTGCTCTTTCGTAAAGAACTCCGCGAAGTTGGCGTCGTGCGCCCGGTTGCCCTGCGCCGCCAGCAGGCGGTTGTAGTGGATCTTGGGCCGCACCAGCGACAGGTTGCCGTACACCCTGCGGATCGAGAGCACCCCCGGCAGCACGATCAGCGCCGAGACCACGCACACCACGACCGCCGGCACCGCCCGCCGCCGCAGCGTCCCCGCCCCCGGCAGCAGCAGCACCAGTGGCACAATAAACGCCAAGATCTGCAGGTTCTCGCGGGTCGCCGCCCCCGCCGCGCACAGCAGTGCCAGCGACAACGTCCACCCCCACGCCACGCCCAGCCCCTTGCCCAGCCGGTCGCGGATGGTGAGGATCCCCAGCGACACCGCCATCATGATCGCCGCCGAGGGAAGTTCCCGCAGCAGGTGCGCCTCGTACGTGATCAGCGAAGGGTGCACACCGACCACCAGCGCCGCCCCCACCGCCCACCCGTGCGACGCCCGCGCCCGCACGAAGTGGTACGCCATCAGGCTCGTGCCCACCGCCATCAGCGCCATCATCCACGCGAAGGTGTCCAGGAAGTGGTTGGACACCTTCATCGCCGCCGCGATCAGGATGCTGAGCCCAGGCGCCTTGTAGTCGGGGAAGTTCGCAAACCCCTTGCCGTTGGCCAGCCCGTCCGCGGCGTCCATGTAGTCCATTCCGTCGCTGGTGATCAGCGTCGGCACGAACACCGCCACAAGCGTGTGCACCGTCAGCACCAGCAGCGCGATGACCACCGTCGGCGTCCCGCGACACCGCAAAACCGGCGGCACCAAACGGATCACGCCGTACAGCCCCGCGCACACGACAACGAGCACCCCGAACATCGCCAGCGAGCCGGCCGCAAACGCCACCGGCCCCGCCGCGTGATCGACTATGAATCGCACCGTCGGGCGCGCCCCGGTCACGCGCCACGTCGTCTCGTCCACCCGCTCGATGTCCTCCACCGGCTCCAGCGTCGCCCCGCGGCTGAACACCCAGCGGTTCGCGACCGCAAACGTCAGCCGCGCCCGCGTGATCGCAAGCGTGTCCCCCGGCGACGCTGCGCACGCAAACGTCACCTCACCGGTGTCATACACCGGCAGCCGGCGCGTCAGCGTCCCCGACGGCGGCCGCCGCAGGTCGCCCGGAATCACAGCGATCTCCGACCCGCCCGCGCCCCCGGTGGGCAGCGTCACCACCTCGCCGCGGAACCGCACCGTCACCTTCCCGGTCCGCGGGGTCTTCCCGTACCCGACGGCGATCACGCCCGTGTCCACCGGAATCCGCAGTGTTCCCGGCCCCGGTCCCACGTACAGAATCCCCGGCCCGTGCTCGTTGGGCACCCACCCTTTCGCCCGCCCGTGATCGGTCAGCTTCACCAGGTTGTACTTGGTGTCAGCGTCAGTCTTGAGCGAGTACAACCAGAACTCATACGGCTGGTCCGGCGCATCCTCACGCGGCTCGACCGTGATCTCCACCACCCGCGACTGGTGGTCGTCGAGCTCCACGTACGCCCCGTGCCGTGTGCCATCGTCCGCGCGGGTCCACTCCACCGTCCAGTCGCGGGCGGTGGGCGCCGTTACTTCGGCGAACACATGCCGCCGCAGCAGCACCGGCCCGAACCACGCCCACGCGCCGATGCTCGCGAGCACAAGGGCAACAAACATCAGCACCCGCCGGTTGCCGCGGGTGTCGTCCGGGATACGCATGAATCGGTTCGTGGGCGTCAAGCCCGCAGGATAGCGGGAACCCGACCATCCTTGCACCCGCCCTGTGGCCCATCAGCCCCCATCAGGAGGATGCCACGGCCGTGAGCACCACGTCATGATCCCGCACCGTGAGCGTCCCCGGCCCGTTCATCCCCGCCGCGAACACGATCCGCACCTGCGGCGCGCCCGTCGGGTAGAACTCGCCATTCCCAAGGTGGAACAGCCGTCGCGCCGGCTGGGGCTTGCGCTGGAGGTGCAGCGCGCCCTTGTCGATCTTGATCTCGATCAACACGCCCGCCGCGCTCCCCGTCCCTGCATAACTCCCTACGAGCCGCTGCATCTCACCCTCGCTCAGCGGCTCGGACTTCGGCCCTTCGCCCGCATCCTTGAGCGACAGCAGGTACTCGTACACGCCCTTAGCCGCGTCCCCGCCCGCGCGGGCATGATCCAGCAGCGGAATCCCGTGCGGCCCCGGTATCCGCTGGATGCCCGGGCGAGCCTCGATCATCGCCCTCACGCTCGCAAGGTCCCCCAGCATGGCGAACGTGAACAGGTCGGGCCGCGCCCCGTGCTCGATCAGCAGCATCGCGATCTCGCGGTTCCCCACGTGCGACGCCGCGCCCAGCGCAGACTCCCAGTCCCCGAACCCCCAATCCCACGCGCCTTTGGCCAGCGTGGGATGACGCGTCACAAGCTCCCTGACCCGTGCAAGGTTGCCGTGCGACGCGCCCACCATATCCCGAACCAGGTCCGGGTTCTGCCTGGGGAAGTGCTCGAAACTCACCGCCGGCTCCGCACCCTTCGTGCCCGAGCCGGGCTGCATCGCAAGGGCCGCCGGCGCAAGCCCCAGCAGCGAGGACACGGCCAGCATCGAGCGGCGTGACAGTTGATCGGTGCTCATGGTTCGCTCCGTTCTACTAACTAGGAGACCACCCGCCGCCATTCCCGTCACGGCAGCATCCGCGCCCGCAACCCCGGCGGCAGCAGCGGGCACGCCTCTTCCGGCCTCCCCAGCCGACGCCGGTTCCGGGCGACAATGTCGTACGCCGCGTCCGCGATCGGTCGCGGAACAGCGGCGAGCACCACTGAAGCCACCCGCCACAGCCCTCCCAGCGCCCCCAGCACTCGCCCAACCGCCGCCGATCGTGCCAGCAGCTGACCGTCATCGCCGAGGACCGTGAGACTGTCGGGGAGCGTCGCACCCGCGGATGAAACCCGGTCCCGGAACGTCTCCCCGTCCAGCGGGGCGAACACAAGGCCACCGCGGCGGTCCTCCGCCAGCGCGAACCGCACGAACCCGTGGCACAGCCCGCAGTGCCCATCAAAGAAAACCTCCAGCGGCCGCCCGCCGCGTCGAGCCGGAATCCACGCGGGGTTGAACGTGAACAGGTGCAGCAGCACCATCCCGAAGCTCAGGTCCGCGAAGTCGATGAGCACCATCAGGCTCACGTGCATCATGAGCATGGCCAGCCAGATGAACGGCCGGATGCGGCGGATGATCGCCAGCGGCGCAAACGCAAGCTCCAGTCCCAGCCCGCCCCACGTCGCCCACTGAAGCAGCTCCGCCGGCAGTGACAGGAGGAACTCGCGCAGCCACGTCGGGCGTGCCAGCGGGTTCTCCAGCACGTGGTGCAGCGCGGAGCCGTCGACCCACGAGGGGCTGATCAGCTTGGTGTAGCCGCTGTAGGAGTATCCAAGCGCCATCAGGACCCACGCCCCCGCGAAGATTGCCGGCGGGAACCGCCACGATCCCGCTGGGTCCACCCGCCCGCGGGCCACGAGAGAGCCGTACGGCACCACCGGCAGGCACGCGTGCGCCAGCAGCATCCACCCCACGAACGGCAGGCTGGGATTCGCGGTCATCGGGTTGCGCCCGAAAAGACACGCGAGCACGTACCACATGAGGATGGCCGCGACGCGGTCGCGCCACCCCAGGAGGAACGCCACCGCCGCCGCGCCCGCAATGGCCAGCAGCAACTGCACGAACGCCGGCGAGTCATTGATCAGCAGCACGCTGGGAAACAGCTTCATCAGCGGGCTCGCCGCGCCCTCGGGCAGCATGCCCGCGTTCGAAAACGTCTCGCCCGCCCAGGGAATCAGGTGCACGAAGTGCACAAGCAGGTACGCGCCGACAGTGGCGCGGATCAGGCTGTACTGCCCCCCGGTCCAGCCGTTCTCGCCCAATGGACGCCTCGCGGCGGTGGTGGGGGTGCTCATCGCGGAGCCTCCAGCAGCAGCGGAAGGCTCTCGACTCGCTCCGGGTGCAGCGGCGTGTAGCGGATGCGCACGGGCGAGCCCCGCCCGGTGTCGTCGATTCCAAGCTCCTTCAGCAGCGGGGCATCACCCGCGAGCGCATACTCCAGGATTGGCCACAGCATCGGCTCGAGCGCCGGCTCGGTGGTCATCACCGGCGCGAACGCCAGAACCGCACCGTACGCGTTCCGCCGGTTGTACGGCCCGCGCATGTTCGTGTAGATCTCCGGCGTGAGTTCCACCGTCACCAGCGTCCCGTCGCCCCGGTTCCACTCCAGCGCGAATCGCGTCGAGAACGTCTCCAGCCCCTTGGCCGCGGAGAAGACCTTGGGCGCCGGCGACGCGCCCGTGGCCGCGGCCACCCCCTTCAACGCGGGTACACGGAAGATGTCGCCCGCCATCTGCGCGACACCCAGCCCCACAAGAGCGCACGCGGCGATGGTCTCGCGCTTCACGGCTTGCTCCCCTCCATCGGCACCGGCTGCGTCGCGCCCACGCTGGTCACGTCCACGCCCAGCAGCATGTCACCCAGCCGCTGCTCCTGCTCGCCGAACCCGCAGCGGAAGTCCACGTCGCGCGGGTTGTGGAATGTGCCGAACAGCATGTCCCACAGCGGCAGGTCGGAGAAGTTGTAGTGGTGGATGCCCTCCCGGTGGTGCACGCAGTGGCTCTCGGGCCGCTGGATGATGTATCCCAGCCAGTAGGGCGTCCGCACGTTCCAGTGGTAGAACAGCTCCGCGAGCCCTGTCAGCAGCACCGCCCCCGCGGCCTGCTCGGCGTTCAGTCCGCACACCAGGTATGTGATCGTGCTCGAGAGCACGCCGTTGATGAACAGCTCGATCGGGTGCTTGTAGAAGCTGGTGATCACCTCGATCCGCTGCGGGCTGTGGTGCAGCTGGTGCACCCAGCGCCACAGCAGCGGCACCTCGTGCCGCCACCGGTGCCACCAGTAGTACACGAACGTGATCACGAAGTAGCCCAGCAGCGCGCCCCCCACGCGCCCCAGCGGCTCGGCCGACCACGGCTGCCACTGCTTGAACCACCGGTCCCACAGCAGCCCCGCGATGAACACGAACCCCACCTGCACCAGGTTCACGAAGATCGCCCGTGGCCACCACCCCTTCACCCTCGGCCAGTTGCGGGCCGGGCGGAGCGCCTCGACCAGGATCATCACGACGGCGAACGCGAGGACGGTGATGAAGACGAACATGTGGCGGAGTGTATGTTAGTGCATACTAGTCTGTCAAGGGATGTCCTGGGAAATGGAAACGGGCCGCGCCTGTGGAGCGCGGCCCGTGGTGGTTGACGATTCGAAACCCCCGCGAATCGGATCAGCTCGCGGCCATCTTCGCGGCCTTGGCCTTCGCGTCATCCAGCGTGCCGACGTACATGAACGCCGACTCGGGCAGGTCGTCGCCCTCGCCGTTGCACAGCCGCTCGAAGCTGTCGATCGTTGACTCGAGCGTGGAGTCCACGCCCTTGAAGCCGGTGAACTGCTCGGCCACGTGGAAGGGCTGCGACAGGAACCGCTCGATCTTGCGGGCGCGGGACACGGTCCGCTTGTCCTCTTCCGAAAGCTCGTCGACGCCGAGGATGGCGATGATGTCCTGGAGGTCCTTGTAGCGCTGCAGGATGCGCTGCACCCGCATCGCAACGCCGTAGTGCCGCTGCCCGATGATCTGCGGGTCGAGGATTCGGCTGGTCGAGGCCAGCGGGTCCACGGCCGGGTAGATGCCCTTCTCGGCGATACCACGCGCCAGCACGATGAACGCGTCAAGGTGGGCGAAGGTGGTGGAGGGGGCCGGGTCGGTCAGGTCGTCGGCGGGCACGTAGATGGCCTGCACCGAGGTGATAGCGCCCTTGCTGGTCGAGGTAATGCGCTCCTGCAGCTGCCCCATCTCCGTGGACAGCGTGGGCTGGTAACCCACGGCGCTGGGCATACGCCCAAGGAGGGCCGACACCTCGGAGCCCGCCTGCGTGAAGCGGAACACGTTGTCCACGAACATCAGCGTCTCCTTACCGGAGGCGTCGCGGAACTCCTCGGCCATGGTGAGGGCCGAGAGGGCGACGCGGAGACGCGAGCCCGGCGGCTCGTTCATCTGGCCGAACACCATGGCGACCTTGTCGAGCACGTGAGCGGTCTTGCCGTTCTGGTCGGTGTAGCTGGCTTCCTTCATTTCGCGCCAGAGGTCGTTGCCCTCGCGGGTGCGCTCACCCACGCCGGCGAACACCGAGTAGCCACCGAAGTTCTTGGCCACGCGGGCGATCATTTCCTGGATCACGACGGTCTTGCCGACGCCGGCGCCGCCGAACAGACCGATCTTGCCGCCGCGGACGAAGGGGCACAGCAGGTCGATGACCTTGATGCCCGTGGGCAGGATTTCGGTGTTGGGGTTGAGCTGGCTGAACTCGGGCGGCTGCTTGTGGATGGGCGAGGTCTTGGTGGCGTGCACCGGGCCGGCCTTATCGATGGGGTGGCCGAGCAGGTTGAACACGCGACCGAGCACGCCCTCGCCAACGGGCACGGAGACGGGGCCGCCGGTGTCAACGCAGGGCATGCCGCGCCGGAGGCCGTCGGTGGAACCGAGGGCCACAAGGCGGACGCGCCCGCCGCCCAGGTGCTGCTGAACCTCGCCCACGAGGTTGAGGTCGCCGACCTTGGTCTGGGCCTTGATCTCGACGGCGTTGTAGATCTCCGGGAGCTGGTCCTCGGGGAACTGGGCGTCGAAGGTCGAACCAATCACCTGCGTAATCGTGCCGGTCGTGGCCATTTCGGGCGTTCCTTTGCCCCTGGGATGGCCCTGCGAACGGAGCCTGTCCGGTGGGGGGCCAAAGGGTAGGTGTGTTGGGGGCGGGAGGCTAGGGCCGCAGTGCCGTCGCCAATCGCCAACGACGTCGCCACCAGCGGTGGGATCCCCAAGCCATGACTCCTCTTCACTCCTCGGATAGCCCAGGCGGTCTGCCCATCGAGCGAAACCCTCTCGACAGCACGGTTAGTGTTCACTAGGCTAACCCGATGTCCCACCCGTTCCGGTGCAGCACCGTTCGCCTCGTCGTCCTCGCCACGTTGCTGCTCGCCCTCACCGCATGCAGCGGCCCTTACAGCGCTGGCTGGGGCGATGCTGGGGCGCTGCACCGTGCGGCGCATCGCGGGGATGTCCGCGCCGTCGAGGCGGCGCTCGCGATGGGAGCCGACCCAAACGAGGAGGCGCAGATTCCGCGGCGTGACTACACGGGACGAAAGCCCGTTGCACCGGTGGCGCCATTGACGCTAGCGATCCAGAACGGCAAGGTTGTCGCCGCGCGCGCGTTGATGAAGGCCGGGGCCGAGGTGAAGCCGTTCGTCATTCCGCACGCTGTGTCTCACGGGGAACCGATGATCCGCGCGTTGCTGGATGGCGGCCTAGACCCCAACGCCCCCGTTCCCGGGTCGCCCTTCGACGGCGCCACCGCGCTCCACTGGGCCGTGTACTACGAGAACCCTGGCGTGGTGAAGTTGTTGCTGGAACGCGGCGCAGATCCAAATGCACGCGCGAAGGATGGCGAGACGCCGCTGATGTGTTTCTGGTGGCATGAGACCAAACGAGGACCGACGGTTGCGAGGCTTCTCATTGCCGCGGGAGCCGACCCCGCGGGCGAAGAGAATCCGGCCAGCCTCGCCCCGGGGTGGCGTCCACGTCCACGCCGCTCAAGCACGCGCGCGCTTTCAACCGTGGCGACATCTAGCAGGTGCTGGTCGAGGCCATTGAGAAGGGCAAGGCGGAGTCGCGGCAATAAGCGCGACGAGAAACCTGGGGGAGGAAGCATTCATGAGATTGCTAGTCGCCATGCTGTCCGCGGTTTGTGTCACACTCGCTGGCTGTGGCGGGACGACGCTCTACGGTCACCCCTACATCCCCGACGCGATAGACCCAGCGACGGTACCGGAAGCGTGGGCGAGGGCGCCGCTCCCGGGTAACTCCCGCGGGGTGCTGAAGCCGGTCGGCGTGCGGCTGCTGGAGCCGAACCTGCTGATTGTCGACACCCTCTACGTGAGTCGCAGGTGGGACACAGTGAGTTCGCAAGCCCGCGTCGCGAGGTACATCTACAACGGCGAACTGTGGGGAGCCATGGCGGGCAAGGGGCTGACGCTCGAGATGTGCGACGGGGCGCGCGTCGAGGTGCTGCCGATCGATATCTCCTCGCCGTCGAAGTACAGCCGCGACGGGTTCCTGCCCAAGACACTTGAGACGAGCACGCCGGCCCGCATCTACACGGTGTTCCCGCTCGTCTATAGAACGGCGCGGCCGCTTGAGGTGGGGCAGTGTGTGACGGTCCGGCCGTGGCGCGTCGGCGAGCACACCGTGGAGCCCGATACCGACCCGGTGACGTTCACGATCGCGCCCTACCAAAGCGCGGAGGCCCACCGATGACCCGTGCCGCTGTATTACTCCTTCTTGCTCCGGCCCTGTTCCTGCTCACCGCGTGCGCCCTGCGCCACACCACGCCCGACGGCCACACCTTCCGGAGGTCCGCCAACCAGGCCGCTGTACAGAAGGAGCTCGGGCCACCCGACCTCGTGCACGAGGGCGTCGACCCCTTCGGCATCATCGGCGGCCCCGTCAGAACAGCGTCCCTGTACTACCTCTCCCGAGGCTACCGCGTCGGCTTCAGAGAAGACACCCTCCGTGCCATCGAACCACTGGACCCCAACCGCCGTGAGTGGGTTGAGCGGATGATCGCCGTTCAGCGTCTCGCCCCCAGGGGCTCAAAGGCTTCGGAGGTGCTTGAGCGCCTGGGCGACCCCGACTACATCTGGGTTCACCGACACGACGGCCGTAGGTGGACCCATGTCTACGAGGGGCCGTTCTCTGAGTACGGCCACCCGCTCGACCGCCACGAAGTGGTCGCGCTCTGGCGCTCGCTCCACGCCCAAGTCGTCTTCACTTCGGGCGCGGTGACTCGGTCATCGCACGTGAGCGACGAGGAGTTGCTAGCGAGCCATGCGACGCACTGAGCATGGGGCCTCACGAGCCCGCCGCGCAAGCGAGGGTCTCCCGCCGCAATCTCCGCGACATCAACCAGTCCCGACGCCTCCTATGCCGTCCTCTGATCTCCTATGACCTCCTATTCCCCTCCACCACAACCCCTTACATCCACGACCTTGCAAATCCCAAACACACCCCTTGACACCCCAACCAAATCCCGTATTCTCCCCTCGTCATGGTCGCGCCGTCCCCACTCCCAGACCTCCCGCAGCGGCACCTACTGACCGCGCTCCTGGAGCTCAACGCCGACCTTCCGGCAGTCGCTGCCCGCACCCGCACGCCCCTCGATGAACTCACAAGGTGGGCCCACTCCGAAGCGGTCCACGCCTGGCTCGAGGCCCACAACCACTTCGCACAAATCGCCCGCGAGCACCGCGAACTCTCCCGCGTCACCCGCAACCTCGACGACCTCGAAAAACTCGCCGCCACCACCGACAACCCAATCGAAAAACGCCGCATCCTCACCGCCATCCTCCGCGGCGCCACCGCAATCCTCAGCGGACGCGCCTTCCGCCCCCGCACGCCCTCCCGAGAGGTGACCACGGCCGAGTCGCAGAGTCGCCGTGGCGAAGAACGTTTGGCGCGCGACCCACAGCCCGCGTCGACTCCTCCTCGCGAGCTGGCCCCGCTACCGCTCACATTGCAGCCCGCACCCGCGAAGACCTCCGCTCCCGCGACACCCCGCCAAGCAGACCTCGCCGACCGCGCCGACATACCGGCCCTCCCGTCTACACCCCCAATCTCAATCCCACTCTCCCCACCCTTCTACAGCCAAGACCTCCCCCTCGCGCGCACCAAGCGCAAGCACTCCGCCTCCCACCTCCTCGCCACCGCAGGCCTCCCCGCGCCCTAGTTCTCATCACCCCAACGGGACGGCCGACCCAATCTCAATAGCAAGGCGACCGCGCCAAAGCGCGGGGTTGTTCACTTCCCCAGCCACACCGTCACATCCCCGCTCTTGTAGTTGCTCGACGCCACGTCCATCTTCCCGTCGTTGTTGAAGTCCGCGGCGATGGCGTAGCAGGGGGCCTTGCCTGCCTTCAGCTCAACGCGCTCGGGGCCGAGCTGGCCATGGCCGTTCCCGCGGAGGATGAGGATGTGGCCGCGGAGGCCGGCGAGTACGGCGTCGTTGGTGCCGTCGGCGTCCATGTCCGCGATGTCGATGCCCCACACGGGCACGTCAAGCGTGAGCGGTGAGTTTTTGGCGGGCTTGTGCGTGCCGTCGGGCTGGGCGAGGAGGACGTCGATCATGCCGACGTCATCGTGCGAGACGAGCAGGTCGGCGCGCCCGTCGGCGTTGAGGTCGCCGGCGCAGACGTACCCGGGGCGCTCGCCGAGAGTGATGGGGAAGCCGCGGGCCATGGTGAACGCGCCGTGCCCGTCGTTGTGCAGCACGGCCACCGCGTTGCCCTGGAGGTTGGTCACCGCGAGGTCGGGCCTGCCGTCGGCGTTGAAGTCCGCGGCCGTGAGGCCCTCATAAGGATGGCGCCCCGCCGCAAAGGGCGAGCCCTTTGCGGGCGAGAACGCGCCGCCGCCGTTGCTCAGGAGCACGGAGATGGTGTTGTCATTGGCATTGGTCACAGCGAGGTCGGCGCGCCCGTCGGCGTTGAGGTCGGCCGCGACGATGTCGTGCGAGTGGGGGCGCGTGCCGTCGCGCGACTTGACGGTGACGTCGGACTTCGTGAACGCGCCCTTGCCGTCGCCCCACAGGAGGTGGACGTTGTACGTGTCGTGCTCGATGCACGCAATGTCGGCGTGCCTGTCGCCGTTCAGGTCGGCGACGGCCACGCGAAGAGCGGTGGGCCCGACCTTGACGTTGTGGCCCGCGGCGCTGAACGAGCCCTTCCCGTTATTGAGCAGCACGGCCACGTGCCCGGCGTTCGCGTCGTGCTTCTGCCCGCAGCACGCCCCGCACGCGAGCACGATGTCCTTGAAGGTGTCACCGTTCACGTCGGCGCTGACCAGCCGGCCCGCCTGCGGCCCGACAGGGAACGGCGACCCAGGCGCTTCGACGAACTGCGGCTTGCTGGTGTGGTTTGCGGCGACAAGAGCGAGAGCGACCAGTGAGGTCAGCATGCGGGTACTCCTTTGCATGCTGGACGCGCGAGCGCTCGCGGGTGTTATCGATGTTCGCTCAGTTCCGCGTCGATGCGTCCACCGCGGCGTGCCACCAGGCGTCCATGGCCGCGGGGTCGAGCTTGAGGATGAGGTCGGGGTCGACCTTGGTGGGGCCGATGTGGCGGGCGAGGGCGTTGCGGACCTCGCGCCGGTAGTCGGGCGGGACGCGGTGGAGGAGGTTCCACAGCGTGGGGGCGTCGGCGGGCTTGCTCTGGTCGAGGTACTTGAGCAGCATGTCCTCGCCGTACTTGGGGTCCTTGATCATGAAGCGGACGCCGTCGTCGAGGGCTTCGACGGCGCCGCAGGCTTCCTTGGAGGCGAGGACGCTGAGCGGCAGCGAGGGGCCCGAGCGGGCGTCGATCTCGCAGGTGGCGGGGCCGAGCACGCGGGTCTCGCGCTTTGGCCACTGGATGTGGGCTTCGCCGACCTTGCAGATGATCTGCGTGGCGTCGGGGGTGGTGGTGATCGAGGCTGCGGTGCCGGGCTTAAGGGTGATCGGGTTGGCGTGGACGCCGACCATGAGCGGCTGATCGGCGGAGCCGACCTGGGCCATGATGTTGCCGCGGGTGAGGGTGAGCCAGGGGAACTGGTCCGGGCCCTCGCCGATCTCGAGCGTGGCGTTGCCCTCGACCTGCACGCTGGAGCTGGGGCCGGCGGTAAGGGAGACGCGCCCGCCTTCGCCGACGGTGATCGCGCGGAGCGTGGCGGTGGACTTGAGCGGGCGCGGCTCGCCCACCTGCACGTTGCCGGTCGTCGAGGCGATCGCCCAGGTGGTGGTGGGCGCGGGTGGCGGGAGCTTCTTGGGGTGGGTGGTGACCAGGACGTAGCTGGTGAAGCTGACGAGGAGCACTGCCGCGGCGACGAGGAGCGGGCGGAGCGAGCGGGCGGACCACGCACGCGAGGGTGCGCGGAGCTCGCCCCGGTAGCGGAGGGAGGCGAGGGACTCTTCGACGCGCGCGGTCGTGGGGTCGGGCGTGCCGGTGCCGTCCCAGAGGTACTGCTCGTCGGGCAGCAGGGGCGAGTTGTCGCGGCGTTCGTCGCTCACGGCGTGCCCTCCTTGGCGGCTTCGGCGGCGAGGCCGAGCGCGGCGCGGAGCATCGACATGCCGCGGCAGAGGTTGACGCGGACGGAAGCGTGGGTCATGCCGGTGGCGGCGGCGATCTGCGGGCCGGTGAGGCCGGCGATGAGCCGCAGCGCGAGCGTCTCGCGGTACGCGTCGGGGAGCTGTCGCAGATGGTGGAGCACGTGGTCTGGGTCCAGCTTCGGGTCGGGCGTGGCATGCGGTGTGTTCGAGGGTGCGGCGTCGGCCAGTTTCACAGCAACGGACTTGTTGTGTGCCTGGGCGGTCTTCTGCTTGCGGCCCCAGGTGTTGGCCTCGTTGCGGGCCATCTGGCAGAGCCAGGCGCCCAGGGCGCGGGTGTCGCGGAGGTCCTTGAGGCGCGGGAGGGCTTTGAGGAAGACTTCCTGGGTGAGCTCGTCGGCCTCACGCCGCGCGACGGTCATGAGTAGGAGCGAGTGGATGATGGGGGCGTACCAGCGGTAGAGGTCGGACCAGGCGGCGCGGTCCCCGCGCGCGGCCGCGGCGACGAGGTCGTCGCCGGGCTCGGGTGCGAGTGGGGTGTCCGAGGTCAGCCGCAGCAGTGGGGTGCTCCTTGAGCGTGCATCCTACAGGCGGGGCTCAGCAGCCGTCGTCGAGGGCGTCGCGGGCCATCTGGGCCGCGGCGTCGCGGAAGCGGCCGAGCTTCTTGAGCTCGTTCTCGAGGCGGAGCTTGTCGAAGTCGGTCTGCTCGGCGTTGCGGAGGAGGTCGCGGATGGTGGAGAGACGCTCTGGGGTGAGGACCTCGAGGCGGGAGACGAAGACGCGCGTGACCTTGTCCGGCGTGGGGGAGATGGTGAGGGGGAGGTGCTGGTCGATCACTTGCTGGGGCAGGAGGACGAGAACGCGGGTGCCTTCTTCACCGAACCAGTGGTGCTTCCAGGTGGAGACCATGGCCGCGGCCTCGTCGGGGAGGAGGCCGGCGCTGGTGAGGGCGGAGGTCATGGCGGACTCGAGCTGCGAGTCGGTGGTGTTGTCGTTGCCGAGGGTGAGGACGGAACTGTTGCTGACGGCACGGTGCTCGGAGAAGCGGAGCTTGCCATTGAGGCGCTCGAGCGTGAAGGCGTGGGTGATGGGCTTGGCGTTGGGCGTGGTGAGCTTGAACTGGTCGGCGCCGAGGGGGGCGGCGGTGAGGCCGAGGTCGAGGTTGCCGACGCCGCGGTAGAAGAGGAAGCGTTCGGCGTGCTCCTTGCCGTCGTGGGTGACGTGCACGGTGTCGCCCTTGGTCTTGCGGGCGTGGGCGTAGTGGGAGGCGCCGGCGTCGGGGAGGGAAAGGGAGTCGCAGCAGGCCTCGGGGACGACCTTGACGCGTTCCCAGCGGATGGAGGAGCCCTCGGCGGGGATGGTGGGGGACTCGAGCTTGGCGGGGGTGCTGGCGGAGACGGGCGGGTAGACCTCGGTGATCAGGCCCTTGGGCATGTTCACTTGCACGGAGAGTTCGAGGGGCGACTTGGAGTGGAAGTAGATGACCGGCGTCTCCATGCGGTGGGTGCAGCGGAGGGCGTTCTTGATGAAGTCAGGGGTGTCGGCGGGGAACCAGCGGTCGCCGACGAAGCGGGCCTGCACGAAGGGCGGCAGGTCGTCGGCGATGCGGAGGTTGTGCGGGACGTTCTGGGCGACGGGCCCGGAGAAGCTGGTGAACGTGCCCCACTCGTGCACGGTAAAGCTGCGCGGCTCGGTCGGGGTGGTGGCGGAGAGCAGGGTGGCGATCGCGATGGCGGAGAGTGTGATGGGCATGGCGGCCTCCTTTGTGTAGAGGAGACGCGCGGGGGTGCGGGGGTGTTAGCAGCGCGAACGAAGGGCGCGCACGAAAAAAAAGGGCGGGCCTGCGTGGCCCGCCCCGGGGATCCTGCGTTCACGCGTGAGTTACCGCGGCGTGGTGGGGCTGGTGTTGGGGGAGGTGTTGGGCGAAGTGGTCGGCGTGGTGCCGGTCGCCGGCGCGGTTGAGGGCGTGGTGGTGCCGGGGGTGGTGGTCGGCTGGCCGTTGCCGCTGCCGGGGCTGGGGGTCACGGGGGCGTTGGGCCGGCCGGGCGAGGAGCTCGGAGTGTTGTCCTGGCGGCGCGGCGAGGTTGTTGTCGGGCCCTGGAGGGAGCCGGGGACGGTGCGCGTGCCGGGGCCGGAGGGCGTCGCGCCGGGCTGGCCGCTGACGGTGCCGTCGGGGCTGAGGCCGGGACCGGTGTTGTTGTTGCCCTGGTTGTTGTTCTGATTGTTGTTGCCGAAGACGTTGTTGTTGCCATCGAAGCGGTCGTCGAACCCGTCGGTGTTCACCTGGCCGGTGAGGGAGGTGCGGATCTCGACGAGGTACTGGAGGAGGATGCGGTTCTGAAGGAGCGCGTTCTGCACGACGGTGGCGAGGCGGTCGAAGCGGGTGTTGCTGTCGGCGAGCTGACGGGCCTGGCCGAGCTGCTGGAGGATCTGGTCGTTGTTCTGCTGGAGCTGCGCTTCGAGGCGCGCGAGGCGGAGCTGGAGCTGCTGGAAGCGCTGCTCCATCGCGGGGTCAACCGAGAAGACGCGGTTGTTGCTGTTGTTCAGGTTGCCGCCGGGGATGATGGGCGTCTCGATGATGCCCTGGTTGTTCTGCGTGCCGTTGGGCGGGAGGACGGGCTGCACGCTGGGGTCGTTGAAGGTGGGCGGGATATTGGGGTTGTTCTGGTTCTGGTTCGTGCCGGTGTTCTGATTCTGGTTCGTACCGGTGTTCTGGTTGTTGCCAGTATTCTGATTCGTACCGGTGTTCTGGTTCTGGTTCGTGCCTGTGTTCTGGTTGGCACCGGTGTTCTGGTTGGTGCCTGTGTTCTGGTTGGTACCGGGGGTGGTGCGTTGTGGGGTGCTGGGGCTGGTGCGCGGCGAGGTTGTCGTCTGCGCGAAGGATGCGGTTGTGAGGGCGATCGCCGCGAGGCCGGCGAGGCTGGTGAGGGTGCGCGTGGTCATGTCTGGGACTCCTTTCCTGGGTGTTCCTCCATGCACCGTACAGGCGCGGCGGGTGTACGCCCACCGCGCACCAAGTGGGGCAGATGGACGATGAGCCTCGATTCACCGGAGCCCCCAGGCGAGCGGTGTCGCCACCCCGCGCGGGACGCCGCTACCATGGCCCCCACGCCTGAACGGCGGCTGAGGAGTGCTCATGAAGATCCACGAATACCAGGCCCGCGACCTCCTTCGTCAGTACAACATCCCGGTGCCCGCGGGGCAGGCGATCGGCTCCATCGAGGAAGCGGCAGGCGCGTTCAAGAGCGTGACGGCGGGGCAGGCCTCGCCGCTGGCGGTGGTGAAGGCGCAGGTGCACGCGGGCGGGCGCGGCAAGGCCGGTTTCGTGAAGCTCGTGAAGACGGCGGAGGAGGCGACGGCGGCCGCGCGGTTCATGTTCACGAACCGGATGGTGAGCCCGCAGACGCCGCCGGAGGGGCTGGAGGTCACGAAGCTGCTGATCGCCAACGGCGTGGACATTGCACAGCGAAAGGGCGGGGGCAATGAGGAGTTCTACCTCGCGATCACGACGGACCGCACGACGCGCCGGAACATTCTGATTGCGAGCCGCGAGGGCGGGGTGGAGATCGAGCAGGTCGCGCATGACCGGCCCGACGCGATCATCAAGGAGCCGCTGCACCCGCTGCTGGGGTTGCAGGGTTTCCAGGCGCGGAAGATCGCGTTTGCGCTGGGGTTCACGGGGAAGCACGTGAACCAGGCGGCGGCGATCATGCAGAACCTGGCGCGGCTGTACATCGAGAAGGACTGCACGCTGGCGGAGATCAACCCGCTGATCATCACGGCGAGCAACGGCAGCACGCCGGGGCAGGTGGTGGCGATCGACGCCAAGTTCTCGTTCGATGAGAACGGGCTGTTCCGGCACACGGACATCCAGGCGCTGGAGGACCCGACGGAGGAGAACCCGGCGGAGCTGAAGGCGAAGAAGTTTGGGCTGACCTACATCGCGCTGGACGGGAACATCGGGTGCCTGGTGAACGGCGCCGGGCTGGCGATGGCGACGATGGACATCGTGAAGCTCGAGGGAGCGAGCAAGAACATCGAGCCCGCGAACTTCCTGGACGTCGGCGGCGGGGCGAGCGAAGAGGCGGTGACCGAGGCGTTCAACATCATCCTGAGCGACCCCAAGGTGAAGGGGGTGCTGGTCAACATCTTCGGCGGCATCATGCGGTGCGACGTGATCGCGCAGGGGATCATCAACGCGGCGCGGAAGTTCAAGAACCCGGACGGGAGCGTGGGGTTCAAGGTGCCGCTGGTGGTGAGGCTGGAAGGAACGAACGTGGAGGCGGGGCGGCAGCTGCTGTCGTCGGCGCGCGCGGACATCCCCACGATGCAGGCGGCGACGGACCTGACGGACGCTGCGCGGAAGGTTGTGGCGGCGGTGGCGTGAGTCGATCCGGGTGCTCGTTCCTCGTCCTGAAAGAAGAGATCTGAACGCAGAGCTCGCAGGGGGCGCGGAGGGTGCGCGCTGTCAGTGAGCATTCAATGGATAGATTCGTTAGTCTGCGTGCATGGCGAGGTCGCTTTACGCGCAGCTGCACCAGCGTTTTTCTGACGGCGACCATCGGCTCTCGCGGCGCGAGGTGATCGGCGCGGCTTTAGCCGCGTCGGCTTCGCTGCTGATCAGTTGTCGCAGTCAGCCGAGAGGCCGGGCGCAGGGGCCGCGGGTGGTCGTTGTGGGGGCGCGG
>Ga0196963_10000570_pt1 | contig 31576 bp, 25 predicted proteins | sample S1_5metaG_FD_148600 | JGI IMG/M metagenome (GOLD analysis project Ga0196963, IMG submission 148600) | Soil microbial communities from Anza Borrego desert, Southern California, United States - S1_5 | ecosystem: Environmental > Terrestrial > Soil > Desert | place: USA: California | collected...
CGGGCCTGCATTCGCCGGACGACGCCGCGGCGGTGAAGGCCGGCGGCAGGCGCCTGTGGCTGTACAACACCGGCATGGACCGGTTCACCTTCGGCACCTACCAGTTCTTCGCGCGGACGAAGTACGACGTCTCGGGCTTCTTCCAGTGGACCTACAACGGGACCGGCACGTTCGTGAACCACTACTTCGCGTCGCACAACGAGGGCCACTACGGCGTCGTCTACGAGACCTCGCGCGGACTGCTCGCCTCACCGACGTGGGAGCGCATCTCCGAGGGCTGCGTCGACCACCGCTACCTGCAGACCGCATGGCGGCTCGTCGGCGAGGCGAAGAAGGCGGGCAAGGCCGGCGCCGAGGCCAAGGCTCTCGAGCAGACGATCGAGGGGACGTTCGCCAAGCTGCGCTTCGGCACCGAGCGCGCCGACCAGGCGCTCGCGATCGCGGGCGAAGGCCGCGCGGAGAACCCGTACACCCCGGAAGGCATGGACGCGCTGCGCGCGAAGGTCGCGGACGGCATCGTCGCGCTGCAGAAGGCGCTCGGCGCGCGCTGAGCCCTGCGCCGGACGGTCGCCGCCCGGCGGCGGCCGTCCGCGCGATGGCGTCAGCGCCCCTGGCCTTCGCGTCCGGCGCCGCGACGCGCGGCCCGCCCGCGTGGACGGACGGCAGGACGCGGCCGCGCGCAGGCGAAGGCGGCCGGGACGAGACGCTCAGATGTTCCGGGCGTAGGACGCGATGGCCCACCGGCCCGGCGCGTAGTCGAGCAGGCGGTGCTGGCGCACCGCCTGGGCGTGCGAGTCGCCGGGCTTGGCGTACTGCACGTACGGCCAGATGGCGATCGAGCCGCGGCTGTCGAAGTGGCCGATGACCTCGCAGTAGCGCGGGCGCATGCAGCGCACCAGGTCGTCGCAGATCGTGCGGCAGACGTCCTCGTGGAAGTCGCCGTGCATGCGGAAGCTGGTGAGGTATTCCTTGAACGATTTCGATTCGACCAGGCTCGCGTCGGGGATGTAGTTGACGAAGATGTCGGCCCAGTCGGGGTGCCCGGTGACCGGGCACAGGCTGGTGAAGCGCAGGGCGTTGAACGAGACCCAGGCGTGGTCGACCGCGATGTCGCGCTCGCCCAGCGGGATCGCCTCGAGCAGCGTCGGTTCGTAGGTGTACGGGACCTTGCGCCGCGTGCCGAGCGTCGCCGTCGGCAGGTCGCGGCCGCTGCGGCCATGCGAGCGGCCCTTGGTCGTGTCGGGGTTCTTCGGCTTCTTCGGCTTCTTCGGCATAGCCCCGATCGTGCCGGCGGCACCACGTCCCGGTAGGAGAAGCTCCCAGCGTCTTCGGCGGGCTTGAGCGGGACCTCTATCGCGGCTACCGCGCCATGGGTTCCAGCACGCGGAAGCGCATCGTCCCGTCCTGGGATGGGCGCGGCGGCTCGACATCGCGCCAGGCGGCGGCGTCCCATGCCGGGAAGAACACGTCCCCGTCGTGGATCTCGTCGATCTCGGTGATGTACATGCGCGTGATCAGGCCGCGCCTGAGCGCCTCGTCGTAGATCGCGGACCCGCCGATGACGTAGGGCGGCTGCTCGCCCTTGGTGCGCGCCAGGGCGATCGCGTCGTCGAGCGAATGCACGACCTCGGCTCCGGGGATGACCAGCCCCGCCTGGCGCGTGATGACGATGTTCGGCCGCTTGGGCAGCGGCTTGATCGGCAGCGAGTCGAAGTTCTTGCGCCCCATGATCAGCGCGTGGCCGAGGGTCATGGTCTTGAAGTGGCGCTGGTCCTCGGGCTTGCGCCACGGGATCTCGAGGCCGCGGCCGATGACGCGCCCGCGATCGTAGGCGACGATCAGGTACAGAGGCTCGGGCGTCGCCGGGGCGCCGCTCACACCGCCACCGCGCCCTTCAGGGCGGGATGCGGGTCGTAGCCCTCGAGCTGGAAGTCCTCGAAGCGGAAGTCGGCGAGCTCGCGCACCGCCGGGTTCAGGCGCATGGTCGGCAGCGCGCGCGGCGTTCGCGACAGCTGGGTCTTCACCACCTCGATGTGGTTCTGGTAGATGTGCGCGTCGCCGAGGGTGTGGACGAAGTCGCCGGGCTTGAGGTCGGTCACCTGCGCGACCATCAGCGTGAGCAGGGCGTAGCTGGCGATGTTGAACGGCACGCCCAGGAACAGGTCCGCGCTGCGCTGGTAGAGCTGGCAGCTGAGCTCGCCGTCCTGGACGTAGAACTGGAACAGGGTGTGGCACGGCGGCAGCGCGACCTGGTCGGCCTCGCGCGGGTTCCAGCCGCTGACGATCAGCCGCCGGCTGCCGGGATTGCGCCGGATCTCGGCGACCAGGCGGGTGATCTGGTCGACGCCGTCGGACGCGTAGCTGCCGTCGGCCTGCCTGGTCGCGCCGAAGTTGCGCCACTGGTGGCCGTAGATGGGCCCGAGGTCGCCGGCGGACCGCCCGAAGCGCGCGCACTGCTCGGCCGAGGCCCAGTCGTTCCAGATGGTCACGCCGCGTTCCATCAGCCACTGGTTGTCGGTGCGCCCGGACAGGAACCACAGCAGCTCGTGGATGATCGACTTGAGATGGACCTTCTTGGTGGTCAGCAGCGGGAACGAGCTGCGCAGGTCGAAGCGCATCTGCCAGCCGAACACGCCGCGCGTGCCGACGCCGGTGCGGTCGGCGCGATCCTTGCCGTGGTCGAGGACATGGCGCAGGAGATCGAGGTACGGCTGCATGCGCGCGGCGTTATCCGCGCGGCGCGGCGCCTCGCCAGCGGCGGTCAGCCGCGGTTGGGACGACGCCTCAGAAGACGGTGAGCGCGGTGATCACGGCCGCGATCGCCGCCAGCCAGGCGATGATCAGCCAGGCGGGGATCGGCCGCGTCGGGGTCGCCAGCACCTGGGTCGAGCGGCGGGTGCCGGCGCTGATCTGGGCGGAACGTTTGCGCGCCTCGGCGAGGATGGTCTCGCTCAGCTGGCGGTCGTCGGCGGGGATCCGGCTGGCGCCGCCGACGTCGTCGCGGCGGCTCTTCAAGGCCTCGTACAGGACCTTCGAGCTCTGGCGTTCACGCTCGTCCGCGGTCTCGCGGTCGACCGTGGCGTAGAACTCGTCCTGGCGCGGGGTCTCAGCCATGGCCTGGGGATACTCCTGACGCCGGCTTGTACGAGCGAGATCGCGCCGCATTGCATCACGGTCGGCGAACCGATCCGACCATCTGTGCTCGCGGCGCGCCGGATTGGCGCGAATGCGCCGTTCGTGCTGTCCGCGCGCGCCGTTTGCGCCAGACCGCCGTCAGCGCGCGGTGGGTTCGGGCGCGGCCTGCGGCTCGCCGGACGACGAGTCGATCATGGTCGTGGCCTCGTTCTTCGGCCGATGCAGCACCACGACCGGATCCTTGTCGAGCCAGGCCTGGGCGACGCGGGCGAGATCGGGGATGGCGACCGCGCGCACGCGCTCGACCAGATCGAGCTCGGGGGTGAAGTCGCCCGCCGCGATCAGCGCGTTGGCGTGGCGCGCGGCGGCCGCGGCCTGGTCCTCCTGCGCGAGCGTCAGCGCGGTGACGCACATCACCTTGGCGGCGGCGAGCTCGGCGTCGGACAGGCCGGCCGGATCGCCGTCGGGCAAAGCGAGCTGGCGGGCGAGGCCGGCGATCTGCTCGCGCGCGATGCGCTGGACCGCGTCCGTGGTGCGCGCGTCGATCAGGCCGGTGAGCACCCACAGCCCGCGGTCGGCGTACAGCTCGCGCGCGCCGCTCAGGCGCGGTCGGCCATCGACGGCGAGCAGCGCCTGGTTGATCCGTCCGCCGGGCTGGCCGATGCCGGCGAGCATCGCGGAGAGCACGACCAGCGCGCCCTCGTCGCGCGCGCGCTCGCCCAGGCCGGAGCCCGGCCAGCCCATCGCCAACGCGCTGAAGGCGGCGTCGTGGGTGGTCACGGTCATCGGCGGCGCCGACGGTGCCGCCGCCGCCGGGGGCGGGACGGCGGCGGGCCCCGGCGGCAGCCCGTGGCTGCGCAGGAGCAGGTCGAGCCGCTCGGCGACGCGCGTCCCGTCGCAGCGGCCGTAGACCGCGATCACGGCGTTGCCGCCGACGGCGAGCCGGCGGTAGTGCGCGGCGAGCGACGGCCGATCGATCGTCGCGATCTGGTCCTTGCGGCCGAGCGGCTCGCGCGCCGCGTAGTGGCCGGCGAAGACGATGCGGCGCAGGTCGGCGAGCAGGCGGCGGTCCCACTGCTGCGCCGCGCGATCGATCTGACGGCCGACGCGCGCGCGCGCCTCGTCGAGGTCCTCCTGGCTGAGGGCGGGCCGCGCCAGCAGGTCGACCGCCAGTTCGAGCGCGAGGTCGACGTCCGCCGGCAGGCAGCTGATCGCCAGCGACAGCCCGTGCGCGTCGGCTCCGGTGGTGATGGTCATGCCGCGCGCGTCGATGGCGCTCTCGAGCGCCGCCGCGTCGCGACCGGCGCAGGCCCGGGCCATGGTCGCGCTGAGCAGCGCCGCCGCGCCGGACTGGCCCTCCGGATCGGCGGCGCCGCCGCCGCCGAGCGCGACGCGCACATGCACCAGCGGCGCCTCGTCGACCTGCCGGACCAGTCCGCGCACGCCGCCCGGCAGGTCGAGCTCGCGCGGCGGCAGGTTGCCGGTCGGCGCGGCGGCGTCGCCCGCGACGGGCGCGGCCTCGCCGGGCGGGCGCAGGACCAGGGTGCAGGTGCGCGCGCCGCCGTCGGCGACGACGTAGCGGCGGGCGGCGCGCTGCAGGTCCTCGCTGGCGACCGCGGCGATGCGGTCGGCGAAGGCGGCGCCGTAGGCCGGATCGCCGGTCGCCATCTCCCAGCGCACCAGGTCGTCGGCGATGCCGCGCACGCTGCCGACCCGCGTCGCCAGCGCGCGCAGCACGGCGCCGCGCGCGGCAGCGAGGTCCTCGACCGCCACGCCGTCGACGGCGATCGCCGCCAGGGTGGTATGGATGGTCTGCTCGATCGCGGCGCGTTCGCCCGGGGCGGCGGTGAAGGCGACGGAGAGCCAGCCCGGCTGGTCGACGGTCAGGGCGGCGTCGACCTCGAGGTCGGCGACCGGCGCCTGCGCCAGCGCGCGGCGCAGCAGGCCGCGGCGTTCGTGGCCGAGCGCCTCGGCGAGCACCAGCACCGCCGGCATGTCGGGATGCTGGACGGGCTCGGTGCGCCAGGCCAGGACCACGCGCGGCTCGGCGCCGTCGTGCGTGCCGGTGGCGAGGCGCGGCGAGAACTGCGGGGCCTCGTCGGGCACCGGCGCCTGGTAGTAGCCGCCCAGGGCGTAGCGCTGGAACGCGGTCTCGATCTGGCCGCGGATCTCGGCGGTGTTGACGTTGCCGACCACCACCACGGCGGTGTTCGCCGCGGTGTAGCGCATCTGGTATTTGCGCATCAGGTCGACCGTGAGCTGCTCCATGACCACCGGCATGCCGGCCATCGGCAAGCGCGCGGGATGGGTGCGGTAGAGCAGCGCGGCGAGCTGCTCGGCGACCGTCGGCCGCTGGCGCGCCTGGCCGACCAGCGCCTGGCGCTCGCGCTGCAGGTCGACGCTGGTGTAGGCGTAGTTGGCGAGCATCCCGGCGACCAGGGCCAGCGCCTCGGCGCTGCGCTCGCTGGTCGTGGTCACCGCATAGGTCGAATAGCCGACCTCGACATCGGCCGCGAAATGGTTGCCCAGCGCGGCAATCGTCCGGCGCAGCTCGTCGGCCGGCAGGTCGGCCTGGGCGCTGGTCATCAGCAGGCGCTGCAGCAGCAGCGATGCGCCGCTGCCGAGCAGCTGGCCTTCGTACAGGGGCCCGGCGCGGACCGCGACGCGGACCTCGACCGCCGGCGTGCTGTGGTGTTCCTGGATGACCAGGGTCAGGCCGCTCGGCAGGACCTCGCGATGGACGCTCGCGGCATGGACGCGCCCGCCGGCTGCGATCAGCAGCGGCAGCGCGACGACCAGCGTCAGAAAGCGTCGGGAAGGCATGCTCGTGACCGAATGGAGCCTAGTGTGCCGGACGGGCCGGCGACCCAAGTCCTGTTTACGCGACCATCGCGGTGTCACCCGCCGGGAGAGGTCGGCGAGGGGCGGATCGTCCCGCTTTCGTCACGCGATCGAGGGTGGGGGCGACGGAGGCCGACCGCCGCCGGCGACCCGTTCCCGACGCGCCGAGCCGCTCGCCGTCGGGTCAGTTGATCAGGCGCCAGACGTCGATGCCGATGGTGAACATCATCAGCGCGACGACCAGGGCGAAGCCCGCGTAGTTGGCGACCGCGCGCATGGTCTCGGGCAGCGGCCGACGGATGACGGCCTCGATGCCGAGGAACAGCAGCTGGCCGCCATCGACGATCGGGATCGGCAGCAGATTGACGAGGAACAGGTTGAGGCCGATCAGCGCGACCAGCTTGAGGAAGCTGGCGAAGCCGACCTTCTCGGCGCTGGTCTTGAACATCGTGAAGATGCCGATCGGCCCGGACAGGGTCTGGGTCGCGGCGATCCCGCCGTCGGCGCGCGAGGCGAAGAACTTCGGGATCAGGCGCAGGGTGTCAGTGACCATCCGGCGCGCCGATCCGTTGGCGATCGCGAACGCCTCGGACCAGTGCTCGAGGCGGTACGGCGGCTCGTAGAAGGGCGTGAATTCGAGCGCGACCGCGTCGCTGACCGGCTTGAGGTCGAGCACGCGCGGCGCCGCGCTCGCGCCGCGGATGACGACCAGCGCGTTGCCTTCGCCCTCGCTGCGCGCGCCGGCGATCCAGTCGCCCGGCGCCAGCGCCGCGCGCAGGGCGCTGCGCGTCTCGTCGCTCAGGGCGCCGAGCTGGAGCTGGTCCTGGTTCTTCAGGTGGTCCTCGACCGCGATGCGATCGTCGGCCACCGCCGCCGTGACCTGCACGCCGAACAGCCGGCTCGCCAGCGGGCGCTTGAAGATGTTGCGGTCGTCGAGCGCGTCGAGGTCGTGCAGCGTCAGCGGCACCAGGATCTCCGTACCGCCGGCGAGCGCGAGGTAGCGCGGCTTCTCGTCCTTGGCGCCGGGGATGCGCGCCAGCAGCGCGTCGCCGGGCCGCATGCCGGCGGCTTCCAGCGCGCCGGGCGAGCCGTCGAGCGCCGGCGGCAGGAACGGCAGCTTGCCGGCGAAGAACTCGGCGACGCGCACGCCGATGACGCGCTGGCCGAGGGCGTCGGCGGCGCTCAGGCGGAAGTCGAGCTCCTCGTCGCCGCGGCGCACGCGCAGCACCAGCTCGGCGCCGTCGCGCCGGTTGACCTGGCCGATGAAGTTGCCGGGGCTGCGGACCGGCTCGCCGTCGACCGCGAGCAGGATGTCGCCGGCGCGCACGCCGGCGCGCTGCGCGGGCGAATCCTCCATCACGCCGCCGACCATCGCCGGCACCTCGATGGCGAGGTTGTCGCGCGGGCTGCCGGCGTAGCGGATCGAGGCGTCGTCGCGCGAGCCGTCGGCGCGCGCCAGCTTGAGCGCGACGACGCGGCCGAGGAACGCGCGCAGGCGCCGCTCGATGTCGTGGCCGAGGGCGTCGTCGGGCACCGCGACGCCGTCGATCGCGAGGATGCGGTCGTCGGGCCGCGGGTCGCCGGGGCGCAGCTCGCCGTCGAGGCGCGCGACGCGGCCCAGCGTCGGCCCGAGCGGCCGTTCGATGCCGATGGTCGGGAAGCGGTAGATCGGGCTGTTGCTCGCGTAGACCTCGGCGCCGGGCGTCTCGGGCAGGGCGACCTCGGCGACCGCGCCGTCGACCTCGCGGCGCACGCGCATGGTGATCGGCTGCTTGTTGTCGATCGCGACGCGCATCGCGATCTCGTCCCACGAGCGCGTGCGCTGGCCGTTGACCTCGCGCACCTCGTCGCCCTGGCGCAGGCCGAGCAGCTTCGCGGGGCTGGGCTTCATCGCCCCGTCCGACTCGATCGTCGGGGCGATGCCGGCGATCACCGGCGGCGTCATCGGCATGCCCCAGAACGCGAGGCCGACCAGGATCAGCCAGCTCGACACCAGGTTGAAGGTCACGCCGCCGAGCAGGATCAGCGCCTTCCAGCCGCGCGACGCGGCGAGGTAGCTGCGCGGATCGGTGGCGTCGCCGACCGTCGCGCCCTGCGCGGGGTTGTCCTCGCCGAGCATCTTCACGTAGCCGCCGAGCGGCAGGAGCGACAGCGAGTACTCGGTCTCGCCGACGCGGCGGCTCCACAGGATCGGACCGAAGCCGATCGAGAAGCGCTCGACCTTGACGCCGGCGAGCTTGGCGAAGGTGAAGTGGCCGAACTCGTGGATGGCGATGACGAAGCCGAAGCCGAGCAGCGCGAGGATCCAGAACATGGCCGGAGGTTAGGCCGGGCGATCGAGCCGCCAGCGGGCAATGCGCGGCACCGGTACGCGCGACGCGGTCACTCGCCGATGCCGCGCTCCGCCTCGAGTTCGAGCGCGCGGTAATCGGCCTCGCTGAGCCATTTCGGCCGACGCGGACCCTGGTCGAGGACGATGCCCAGCTTCGAGCGCTGCTCGGCCGAGCGCTCGCTCGCGGTCGGCGCGCCGCCGGCGGCGATCACCGCCCACAGCGCGGCGACCTTGGGATCGAGCGGCGCCTCCACGCGCACCGGCGCGCGCGTCCGCGGATGCGGGAAGATCATCAGCGCCGCGTGCAGCGCCTGGCCGGGCAGCTCGGCGCAGCCCGAGCCGTACACCCAGTCGCCGACCAGCGCGTGGCCGTGATGCGCCGCGTGGATGCGGATCTGGTGCTGGCGGCCGGTGCGCAGGCCGAGGCGCAGCAGCGCGAAGTCATCGCGCGGCGCGGCCTCGACGACGCGGTAGTCGGTGTGGCTCGCCTTGCCGTGCGGCGCGATGGTCATGGCGATCGACTCGTCGGGGCCCTCGGCGATCGGATCGAGCCAGCTGCCCTCGCGCGGCTCCGGGACGCCGTGGCAGATCGCCAGGTACTCCTTGGTCAGCGCGCGCGCCTCCATCGCCGCCGACAACCGGACGTGCGCGTCGTCGTCGAGGCTGACCAGGACGATGCCGGAGGTGTCGCGGTCGATGCGGTTGACCAGGCGCACCAGCTTGGGCTCGATGCCCTCGAGCGCGCACCAGTCGTAGAGCTGGTTGACCAGGGTGCCGGTCATCGTCCGCCCCGCCTGGTGCGCGAGCACGCCGACCGGCTTGTCGACGACCAGGAAGAGCGGATCGCGCAGCAGGATGCGCAGCGGCGGCGGCGGCACCGCGTCGGGGTCCTGCTCCGGCAGCGGCGCGGACAGCTCGACGCGGCTGCCGGGCCGGACCTTCTCGCGCGCGGCGGCGACGCGGCCATCGACGGTGCAGTGGCCGTCGTCGAGCCAGCGCCGCAGCAGGCTGCGGCTGATGGTCGGCTGCATCGCGTGCAGGTACTTGTCGAGGCGCCAGCCCTTGCCGCGGTTGCGACCGATGGTGAAGCGCACGACGCGGCGGCCGCCGGCGAGCTCGCGCTCGATCACCGTCTCGCCGCGGATGCGCTCCGCTTCGTCGGGATCCTCGGTTTTCTCCGGCTCGGCCATGGGCCGATGGTCGGGCGGCGCCGGCGCGCGGCAAACGCTGCGTGGGGCGTCGGAGGCCGGGAGGCAGAGGCGCGAAGCGCGAGGCGCGAGGCGCGAGGCGCGAGGCGCGAGGCGCGAGGCGCGAGGCGTCGACGAAGGAGGCGCTCAGCGGAAGCCGATCTCCGTCAGCCAGCGTGCTGCCAGCGTCGTCCATTGGCCGACCGTGGCATCGCCCTGCGCCAGACCCAGCCCGTGCGGGCCGCGCGGGAAGACGTGCAGCGCGAACGGCACGCGGTGGGTGCGCAGCGCGGTCGCGTACAGCAGGCTGTTGAACACCGGCACCGGGTCCTCGTCCGAGGTGTGCCAGAGGAAGGTCGGCGGCGTCGCCGCCGTCACCCGCGTCTCGAGCGACAACGCGCGCTGCATCGCCGGATCCGGCTCCTGGCCGAGCAGGTTGCGCAACGAGCCGTCGTGGCGGTGCTCGCCGAAGGTGATGACCGGGTAGCAGAGGATCGCGGCGTCCGGACGCGACGATTCGCGCTCGACCGGGTCGGTCGCCGCGGCGTCGCCGGCGGTGGACAACGTCGATGCGCTGGCGGCGAGGTGGCCGCCGGCGCTGAAGCCGAGGATACCGATGCGCTTCGCGTCGAGCTTCCAGGCGCCGGCCCTGGCGCGCACGGCGCGGATGGCGCGCTGCGCGTCCCACAGCGGGACAGGGTGGCGATACGGCGCGACGCGGTACGCGAGCACCGCCGCCGCGACGCCGAGCGTGTTCAGCCAGCGCGCGATCGGCTCGCCTTCGTGGTCCGCGCGCATCGCGTAGCCGCCGCCGGGGCAGACCACCACGCAGGCGTGCGGGCCCGCGCCGGCCGCCGGGAACCAGGTCAGCGTCGGACGATCCTCGGGCGCGTCGCCGAGCGCGCCGGGCGCGCGACCAGCGTAGAGGGGAATCGTTTCGGCCATGCGCGGGAGGCTACGGAACGCGCCGGCGGGGCCAGACGCTCCCGCTTCTGCGCCTCTTCTGCGATCGACACGCTCAGCGCGAACGCGCCGCCGACACCGGTTGCCGCTCGTCGCTCGCCTGCAGCCTGCTGACATCGCGCACCGCGCCCTCGTCGGCGGAGAGCGCCATCGCCGCGTAGACCTGCAGCGCCGGCGAGACGGAGCGGACGCGGCGCGCGGGCGAATACGGGCGCAGGCTGGCCTCGACCAGCGCGCGGCGGCGCTCGAGCTCGACCTCGGACACGGCGAGGGCGATGCGCCGGGCCGGGATATCGATGTCGATGCGGTCGCCGTCCTCGACCAGCGCGATGGCGCCGCCGGCGGCGGCTTCGGGCGAGACGTGGCCGATCGAGAGGCCCGAGGTGCCGCCGGAGAAACGACCGTCGGTGATCAGCGCGCAGGCCTTGCCCAGGCCCTTGGTCTTGAGGTAGCTGGTCGGGTAGAGCATCTCCTGCATGCCCGGGCCGCCCTTCGGTCCCTCGTAGCGGATGACGACGATGTCGCCGGCCTTGATGCGGTCGCCGAGGATCGCGTCGACCGAATCCTCCTGGCTCTCGAACACCACCGCTCTTCCGCTGAAACGCAGGATCGAGTCGTCGACGCCGGCGGTCTTCACGATGCAGCCCTTGGGCGCGAGGTTGCCGTAGAGCACCGCCAGCCCGCCATCCTTCGAGTAGGCGTGCGCCGCGTCGCGGATGCAGCCCGCGGCGCGGTCGCAGTCGACCTCCCACGTCTTGGCCTGCGAGAACGGCACCACCGTCGCGACGTTGCCCGGCGCGGCGGCGAACAGGCGCATGGCGTCGGCGCCGCCGCGCTGCACGTCCCAGCGGTCGAGCGCGGCGCCCATGGTCGGCGCGTGCACGGTCGGCACGTCGCGGTGGAGCAGCTTGGCGCGGTCGAGCTCGGCGAGGATCGCCGGCACGCCACCGGCGCGGTGCACGTCCTCCATGTGGAACTTGTCGGTGGCCGGTGCGACCTTGCACAGGCACGGCGTCGAGCGCGACAGCCGGTCGATGTCCGCCATCGCGAAGGGCACGCCGCCCTCGCGCGCCGCGGCCAGCAGGTGCAGCACGGTGTTCGTCGAGCCGCCCATGGCGATGTCGAGGCGCATCGCGTTCTCGAACGCCTGCATGGTGGCGATGCCACGCGGCAGGGCGGTCGCGTCGTCGCGCTCGTACCAGCGCTTGCACAGGTCCATGACCAGCGCGCCGGCGCGCACGAACAGCTCCTTGCGGTAGGCGTGCGTCGCCAGCGTGCTGCCGTTGCCGGGCTGGCTGAGGCCGAGCGCCTCGGTCAGGCAGTTCATCGAGTTGGCCGTGAACATGCCCGAGCACGAGCCGCAGGTCGGGCAGGCGGAGCGCTCGTAGGTCGCCGCGTCGGCGTCCGAGACCTTGTCGTCGGCGCCGGCGACCATCGCGTCGACCAGGTCGAGGTGCTTCATCTTCCCGTCGATGACCGCCTTGCCGGCCTCCATCGGCCCGCCCGAGACGAACACCGCCGGGACGTTGAGCCGCATCGCGGCCATCAGCATGCCGGGCGTGATCTTGTCGCAGTTCGAGATGCAGACCATCGCGTCCGCGCAGTGCGCGTTGACCATGTACTCGACGCTGTCGGCGATCAGCTCGCGCGACGGCAGCGAATAGAGCATGCCGCCGTGGCCCATCGCGATGCCGTCGTCGACGGCGATGGTGTTGAACTCCTTGGCCACGCCGCCGGCGGCCTCGATGGCGCGCGCGACCAGCTGGCCGAGATCCTTGAGGTGGACGTGCCCGGGCACGAACTGGGTGAACGAGTTGACCACCGCGATGATCGGCTTGCCGAAGTCGCCGTCGGTCATGCCGGTGGCGCGCCAGAGAGCGCGCGCGCCCGCCATGTTGCGGCCGTGGGTGGTGGTGCGGGAGCGGAGGTGGGGCATGGCGGGTACCGTCCGGCCAGTCTGCGGCGGAGCGGGGGAACGCCAGGAGCGTGGCGGGGAAGTCGCGCCGTGGCTGGTCCGTCGCCTGCCGCCCGGCGTCGGATCGGGCCTCAGCCGTCGGTCGGCACCGTCCACTCGCCGCTGATCTGGCGCTTCCACGCCTTGGTCGCCTTCTCCGTGGCCTCGGGCGGCGGGACGGCGTGCCACAACGGGTTGCGCTTGTGGTTGTAGTCGGGCGCGGCGGCGATCGCGGCGGCGACGTAGAGGCGCGCGCCGAGCACGGCCTCGCGCAGGCCGTCGCCGCGCGCGAGCAGCGCGGTCATGGCCGCCGAGAAGGTGCTGGAGCGGCCCTGCACCGAGTTGCGCGGGTAGTCGACCGCCTCGAAGTGGCGCATGCCGTCGAGGCCGACCAGCACGTCGCGGCAGTCGCCGCCCGCGCCGCCGTCGGTGATGACCACCGGCGCGCCGAAGGTCTTGAACAGCGCGTTGGCGGCGGCCTCGACCTCGCGCTGGCCGAGCAGGTCGTCGCCCAGGCCGAGCAGCAGCGCCGCCTGGGCGCGGTTGGGCGTGATGATGGTGGCCAGCGGCAGCAACTCGCGGCGCAGCGCGTCGATGACCTCGGGCTCGACCACCGGGATGCCGCGGCTGTCGGCGGCGACCGGATCGACGACCACGATCGCCTCGCGCCGTTCGCGCAGCCAGCGCGCGACGATGCGGATGTGGCCGACGCTGGGGCACAAGCCGACCTTGATCGCGGTCGGCTTGAGGTCCTCGCACACCGCCTCGAGCTGGGCGCGCACGCTGGTGTCGGGCAGGACGGAGCGGTCGCGCACGCTCGACATGCTCTGCGCCTGGACCGAGGTGACGATCGCGGCGCCGTAGCAGTCGAGGCTGGTGAAGGTCTTGAGGTCGGACTGGATGCCGGTCGCGCCCGACGAATCGCTGGTGCCGATGGCGAGGCAGAACGGCCGGTTGTCGCGCATGGCTCTCCCCTCCACCAGGTGATGATGGCGCACGCCGACCTTCGCCGCCAACCCCGGCGTTGCCAGGTGGAGCAGGTGGATGGCGCACGCGCCGACGATGCCCGATCCGACGTCCGGGCGGGCCGCGCGACGCCGTCGCTGGTGCAACCCGGTCAGGCCAACCAGGTTGAGCATGTCGTTAACACGTGTGCAGCATGGCTGTATCGTATGAGCATGGACTGGAACGCGCAGTGGATCTGGCATCCCGATGGCGGGCTGTCGCAGACCAACCTCTACCTGTACGCGCGGCGCGAGCTGACGCTCGCCAGCGTGCCGCACGTCGCGCGCGCGCGGCTGACGGCGTGCAGCCTGTACCGGCTGTTCGTCAACGGCCAGCCGGTCGCGCGCGGCCCGGCGCCGTCGGAGGCGTCGTACCAGTCGTTCGACGTCGTCGATCTCGCGCCGTTCCTGCGCCCTGGCGCCAACGCCATCGCGCTCGAGGTCTACCACTACTTCGATGTCTCGCCCGGGATCATCGGGCAGAACGGCGGCCGGGGCGGCATCCTCTTCGAGCTCGACGACGGCGATGGCCGCATGCTGCTGGGCAGCGACGCCGGGTGGCGCGTGATCCAGGCGCCGCCGTGGGACCAGCGCGCGGCGATGAACAGCACGCTGTTCGCGGACTACAAGGAGACCTACGACTCGCGGCGCGAGATCCCCAGCTGGCGCGAGGCGGGCTTCGACGACCGCGCCTGGCCGGAGGCGCGCGCGCTCGGCCGCCCGCCGCTGGCGCCGTGGACGCTGGTCGAGCGCGAGCACCCGCGCCTCGGCGGCGAGACCGTCACCGCGGTCGAGGCGTGGGTCGAGAGCGCCAGCGTCACCTACGCGTGGCGCGACGACTGGGAGGTCTACGGCGAGCAGCGCCTGGCGCCGTCCACCGGCCGCGCGACGCCGGGCAAGTACGTGGAGGTCACGCGCACGCACGACGACTTCGTGCCGGCCATCCTGCTCGACTTCGGCACGCTGGTCACCGGCTACGTCGAGCTGCGCATCCACGACAGCGCCGGCGGCGTGATCGACCTCTCCTACGGCGAGGACCTGCGCCTGGTGCGCGTCGACCGCCTGATCCTCGGTCGCGGCGCGCAGACCCTGACGCCGTTCGGCCGGCGCACGTTCCGCTACCTCAAGCTGCACTTCCCCGAGGCGCCGCCGCGCATCCTGATCGACGCGGTCGAGCTGCACATGGCCACCTACCCGGTCGAGGCGCGCGGCGCCTTCGCCTGCTCGGACGACACGCTCAACCGCATCCACGCCGTCGCGGCGTACACCATGCGCCTGAGCATGCTCGACCACTTCGTCGACTGCCCGTGGCGCGAGCGCACGATCTACGGCGGCGACATCTACGTCGAGAACCTGTTCGCGGCCTACGCCTTCGGCGACCAGCGCCTGAGCCGCCACACCGTGCGGGCGATGTTCCATCTCCAGCACGACGACGGCCAGGTGCCGCCGTACGGCCCGTACCGGCACGACGCCGCCGGGTTCTATCCGTCGTGGGCGGCGTACACCGCCTTGGCCGCGTGCGACGACTACGCGCTGACCGCCGATGCCGCCGCGCTCGCGCGGGTGTGGCCGAACATCGCCAAGCTGTGCGACTGGACGCTCGCCGAGATGGAGCGCAACCGCCTGCCGCTCGTCGGCGATCCCGACAACGGCGGCGACTACGCGACCTGGAGCGCCGGCGCCAAGACCAGGTACGCCGCGTGGTCGACGCTGCCGTACGCGACGATGCTGCGCCGCGCGGCCGAGACCGCGGCGTCGACCGGCAGGCGTGAGGAGTCCGCGCGCTGGGCCGCGGCCGGCGCGCGCTACGCCGACGCCGTGCGCGCGCACCTGACCGGCGACGGCGGCCTGTTCGCGCCCCTGCCGCGCGCCGACACGCACCGCGCGAACCAGCACGACATCGCGATCCAGGGCTGGGCCGGATTGTTCGGCGCGGGCGACGAGAGCGCCGCGTGCGCCGCGCTGGTCTCGAGCTCGGTCGAGCCGATCGAGACGCCGTTCCTCGGCTTCTTCGTGCTCGAGTCGCTGTACGCGCACGGCGCCGGCGACGACGCGCTCGCGTTCATGCGGCGGTATTGGGGCGAGATGCTGCGCCGCGGCGCGACCACCTTCTGGGAGTTCTTCTCGCTCGGCTGGCCGGCGCACGTCGGCTTCGCCCGCGGCACCAGCGCCTGCCACGGCTGGGCGGCGGCGCCGGCGTACGCGCTGCCCGCGCGCGTGGTCGGCATCCGCCCCGATGCCCCCGGGTTCGAGCGCATCGTCATCGAACCGCAGCTCGGCGATCTCGCCTGGGCCGAGGCGACCGTGCCCACGCCGCACGGACCGGCGCGGGCGCGCTGGTCGGCAAGTGATTCGTCGCTGCGCGGCGAGCTCGACCTGCCGCGGCCGGGGCGCGTCGTCCTGCGCGCGGATCCCGCGACGCGCATCGCCATCGACGGCGCGGCGGCGTCGCCGCGCGCGGTCGACGGCCGCTGGTCGATCGACGTGCCCGCCGGGCGCCACGCGCTGATCGCGCAGCGCGATCGCTGAATCAGCCGCCGACGACCTCGATCGGCGCGAGCAGCGCCTCGATGTCGGCGAGACTGAGCTTGCCCAGCGCCTGGCCGGTCTCGTCGACCAGCGCGTCGGCGAGCGCCGACTTGCGCGCCTGGAGGTGGCGGATGCGCTCCTCGATCGTGCCGCTGGCGATCAGCCGGTAGACCGTCACCGGCTTGTCCTGGCCGATGCGGTGCGCGCGGTCGGCGGCCTGGCGTTCGACCGCCGGGTTCCACCACGGATCGACCAGGATCACCGAGTCGGCCGCGGTCAGCGTCAGCCCGGTGCCGCCCGCCTTCAGGCTGAGCAGGAACACCGGCGCCTCGCCGCGCTGGAAGCGTTCCACGACCTCGCCGCGCGCGGTGGTCGTGCCGTCGAGACGCAGCCACGGCGTGCCGAGCGGCGTCATCACCTCGCTCTCGATCAGGTCGATGAGGCTGGTGAACTGCGAGAACACCAGCACCTGGCGGCCCTCGTCGACCAGCGTGCCGATCAGCTCGGTCAGCGCGGCGAGCTTGGCCGACTCGGTGATCTGCTTGGCGAGCTTGCCGGGCAGCAGGCGCGGATCGCAGCACGCCTGGCGTAGGCGCAGCAACGCCTCGAGCATCTCCATGCCGCTCTTCGCCAGGCCGCGCTCGGCGACGGCGTCGCGCACGCGCTGGTCCATCGCCAGGCGCAGGGTCTCGTACAGGCGGCGCTGAGCCGGGCCGAGCTCGACCGGCACGTCGATCTCGAGCTTCGCCGGCAGGTCGTTCGCGACGGCCTGCTTGGTGCGGCGCAGCAGGAACGGCGCGACGCGGCGGCGCAGCAGATCACGCCGCGCGAGGTCGCCCGACTCCTCGATCGGCTGGCGGAAGATCGCCGCGAACGCCTTGGCCGTGCCGAGCACGCCGGGCGCGGCCCACGACAGCAGGCTGTGCAGCTCGCCGAGATGGTTCTCGACCGGGGTGCCGGTCAGCGCGATGCGCTGCCGCGCGTCGAGCGCGCGCACCGCGCCGGCGAGGCGCGAGGCGTTGTTCTTCATCGCCTGGGCCTCGTCGAGGATCACCAGGTGCCATGGCCGCGCGGCGAAGGCGTGCTCGTCGCGCACCAGCGTCGCGTGGCTGGTGACCACGAGATCGCCGTCGGCGCGATCGACGGTCACGCGGCCCGATCCATGCAGCACGACGACGCGCAGGCCCGGCGCGTGGCGCGCCACCTGGTCGCGCCACACCTGGACCACGCTCGCCGGGCAGATCACCAGGCTGGCGCGGTCGGCGCGCCCGGCGTCGCGCTCGGCCATCAGATGCGCGATCGCCTGCACGGTCTTGCCCAGGCCCATGTCGTCGGCGAGCACGCCGCCCAGGCCGAGCCCGGCGAGGTGCTGCAGCCACGCCAGCCCCTCGCGCTGGTACGGACGCAGCTCGACCGCCAGCCCCGCCGGCACCGCCACCGCGGGCGGCGCCAGGCACGAGCGCAGGCGCTCGGCGAGCCGGCGCAGGCGCTCGCCGCCGATCCAGCGCGGCGACAGGTGGTCGAGCGCGCCGATCAGGTCGGCGCGCGCCGCGTCGACGCGCCAGCCGCCGCCGGGTCCCGGCGGCTGATCGAACAGCTCGATCAGCTGGGCGTGCAGGGTCTCGATCAGCGCCAGCGGCACGCGCAGCACGCTGGTGTCGCCGCAGGTCGCGAGCACCGCCGGTGGTTCCCCGGCGGCGCGCGGCAGGCGGTTCCACGCCTCCGGACCGCCGCGCAGCAGCGGCGTCAGCAGCGGCACCAGATCGATGCGCCGGCCGTCGACCTCGATGCCGAGCTGGACCTCGAACCAGTCGCCGCCGTCGCGATCCTCGACGCGCGCCGAGATCTGGCCGAGCTCGATGAGCGTCGCCTCGGGCACGCCGTCGGCGCCGATGATCTCCCAGCCGCTGCCGCGCAGGGCGACGAGCGTCGCCGGCGAGATCGCCACCGGATCGTCGCCGGGAGCGAGCACGCGGTCGACGGCGACCTGGATCGGCTGATCGCGCAGCGAGCTCGCCAGGTCGGCGCTCTGCACGCCCGGCGGCGGCCAGGCGCGCAGCCCGAGGCGCGCCAGCTCGCCGAGGCGTTCGCGCTCGCTCGCGATGTCGCGCGTCACCGGCACGCCGCGCTCGCTGGTGGTCAGCCGGTAGCCTTCGGCACCGAGCTCGTCGTCGCCGTAGACGAAGGTGACGACCGCGACGTCGGCGGCACGCCGGTGCAGGCCCTGCGCCGAGCGCCAGCTCAGGACCCGCCGCGCCAGGCGCAGCCGCGGCAGCGGCGCGATCAGCGGATCGAGGCCGTCGGGCAGCGGCAGCGGCAGCGACTCGGCGATCGCGCGCACCAGCGGCGCGGACAGCCACGGCATCGCCACGACCGCCCCGAGGCCGGCGCGCGGCGCATCGACGACGATCGCGCCCATGCCGGCGTCGGTGCGCTGGAGCGGCGGATCGGTGTCGACCAGGTCGAGTGCGCGGCCGCGGTCGTCGTGGAACTCGATCCGCCAGCGGCCGCCGCGTTCGATCCAGCGCATGCGCGCGGCGACCGGATCGATCAGGCGCAGCGGCGCCTCGCGGTGGTCGCGCCACAGGCAGCGCCCGGTCGCGAGCAGGTGCTCGATCAGGAACGCCGGCGGGCGGCGCAGCAGCTTGTCGCCGTCGTAGTCGCCGGTGAACGGCAGCAGCATCGCGATCAGCGCGAGATCGTCGTCGGTCGCGTAGTCGCGCCCGGCCGGCGAGCGCACCTGGCGCAGATGGCTGAAGCGCTTGCCGACGCCCAGCGCCCCCGACTTGAGGCGACGGCTGCCGACCGCCTCGAGCACGAGCTGCGCGCCCTGCGGCGCGAAGACGAACAGCAGGTCGCCGATGCGCGCGCGCGCCGCCTCGGCGCCCTGCTTCACCAGGTCGTCGGACCAACGCTGCGCCTCGGGGTTCTCGTCGCGCCAGCGCCGCGTCGCGACGCGGTCCAGCTCCGGGAAGGGCTCGGGCTCGGCGGCGGGACGGTCCTCGCGGCGCGGCGCCGGCTGCGCGCGGTGGCGCTGCTGCGGGGGGAACCCCTGGCGCGACGCCCACTCGGCCAGCGCGGCGACGACGTGCTTGCACTGCCAGCCGATCGGGCAGGAGCACTCGCCGCTGAGCTCGTCGACGCTGATGCCCTCGCGGCCGACGTTGAGGCCGCTGAGCTGGATCTGGACGTCGTAGTCCTCGCTGCCGCTGACCGAGGCCTCGACGAAGTCGGGACCCTGCTTGAGCTCGCCGACGTAGCCGTTGCGCCAGTACGCGAGGCCGCGTTCGACCGTGCCGCGATCGAACGAGCGCTCGATCAGTTCGTTCAGCTCCGGCATGCCGCCCATCGTGGCCGGACCCGGCCCGGGCAAGGCGCGATGTCAGGTCGCCCGCACGTAGCCGCCGGGCTGCTTGCGCGCCAGGCGGCGCAGCTCGAGCGACAGCAGCGTCGCCGACACCGCCGACGCGGGCAGCCCGCCGACGCGCGCGATCTCGTCGACCGGGCGCGGGATGTCGTCGAGCATGGTGTAGACCTGGCGCTCGCGCCCGGACAGCGCGGTGGCGCGCGGCGGTTCGGCCGCGGCGGCGGCGGCGGTCGCGCCGCCGGCGAGGGTCATCAGCGGGCCGACCTCCTCGAGGATGTCCTCGAACGAGCCGATCAGCGTCGCGCCGTCGCGGATCAGCTTGTTCGAGCCGAGGCACGCCGGGTTGTCGATCGGGCCGGGCACGACCAGCACCTCGCGGCCGAGCTCGCCCGCCAGGCGCGCGGTGATCAGCGCGCCGGAGCGCCCGCCGGCCTCGATGACCAGCGTCGCCAGGGACAGGCACGCGACCAGGCGGTTGCGACGCGGGAAGTTGCCGGCGTTCGGCGGCGCGCCGTAGGGGAACTCGCTCAGCACCGCGCCGCGGCCGGCGGCGATCTTCTCGGCGAGCGGGCGGTTCTCCTCCGGGTACAGCTTCTCGAAGCCCGAGCCGAGCACGGCGATGGTGCGCCCGCCCTCGACGGACAGCGCGGCCTCGTGCGCCACGGTGTCGATGCCGCGCGCCAGGCCCGAGACCACGCAGGCGCCGAGCCGCGCCAGCGACGCGGTCAGGCGCTGCGCCTGGCGATGGGCGTAGGCGGTGGGACGGCGCGGGCCGACGACGGCGATCGCCAGCCGGTCGCGCGGCTGCAGGGCGCCGGTCAGCCACAGCGCCACCGGCGGATCGTGCAGGTTGGTCAGCTCGCGCGGGTAGTCGGGGTCGCGCCGGGTCATGATGCGCACGCCGGCGGCGTGGCAGCGCGCGCGTTCGTGGGCGACGCGGTCGGCGCCGCGCGGATCGCAAAGCTTGCGCGCGCGCTCCGCGCCGACGCCGTCGATGGACTGCAGGCGGTCCATCGACAGGGAGAAGATCTCCGCCGGATGCTGCACCACCGCCAGCAGCCGCTCGATCGTCACCGGGCCGAGGCCGGGAACGAGCGCCAGGCGCAGCAGGGCGTCGGCTTCGTCCATGCGGCCAGCATCGGCCGGCCGCGGCGACCGTCCAGGATGGTGGCGGGATCCTCGACCGGGCGGTCGGAGCCGCTCAGGGCTACGACGCGGTCGCGGTGCGGGCGCCCACCAGCTCGCTCATCTCGACCATGCGCCGCTCGCGGCGCGAGCGCTCGGCGGCGAAGACGATGGCGTGCGTGCGCAGCGATTCGGCGGTGGTGGTCAGGACCCCGTTCGGGTCGCCGCGGCGCACGGCGGCGATGAATTCGGCGAGGATGTTGTCGTCGGCGCCGCCGTGGCTGCCGCGCTGCGCGGCGATGTCGACGCGATGGCGCTGCCCGGTCGAGAACACCGTCCACTCGATGGTGCGCGCGGTCAGGTCGACGGCCATGAAGCCCTCGGTGCCGTGGATGCGGATCTGGCGGCCGCCGAACGTGGTGAAGGCGGTCATGGTGAAGGTCGCGGTCACGCCGCCGGCGAACTCCATGTTCACGACCTGGTGGTCGACGACGTCGTTGTCGCAGCGGTAGACGCAGCGGCCGTACGGGCTGGTGCGCATCATCTCGACCTGCTGCGCGGTCGGCAGTCCGGCGGTCCCGGCGGGATGCGCGTACCAGTGCTGCTTCGCGCTGTCGCCGGTGTACAGCTTCAGCGCCGAGTACGGGCAGCTGGCTTCGACCGGGCAGCCGTCGGTGCAGCGCGCCGGCGCGCCGGCGGGCGCGCGCTCGGCCTTGAACAGGGTCAGGCTGCCGAACGAGCTGACGCGCTCGCACGGCGTCCCGATGGTGTAGGCGATGGCGTCGATGTCGTGGCAGCTCTTGGCCATGAGCATGAACGTCGAGCGCGACTCGTTGCCCCAGTTGCCGCGCACGAAGCTGTGCGCCTGGTGGGTGTGCTCGACCGCCTCGAGCTGATCGAGGCTGACGATGTCGCCGATCGTCCGCGCGCGCAGCAGGCGGATCATCTCGGCGTGCGTGCGGTCGTAGCGCATGCTGTGGCAGACCGCGACGACGCGCTGGTTGCGCTGGCGCGCCGCGTCGATCGCGACGCAGTCGGCGAGCGACGTCGCCATCGGCTTCTCGAGCAGCATGTGGTAGCCGAGGTCGAGCGCCTTGACCCCCGACGCGACGTGCAGCTTGTCCATCGTCGTGTTGATGCAGACCTCGGCGAGCTTCGGCCGCGCCAGCGCCTCCTCCCAGCTGGCGAAGCGCATGTCGGCGGGGACGCCGTGGCGGTCGCCGACGCGGTCGCGCCGCGCGGCGTCCGGATCTGCGACGGCGACCACGGTGCCGAACAGCGGATTCGCCTCGATCGATTGGGAGAACGCGTTGCCGCGTCCGCCGCAGCCGAGGATGATGAAGGTGAGCGGGCGATCCATGCGGCCTCCGTGCGACGGCATCGTCGTGTGCCGGTGGCAGACGGCGGCATCGGGGGCACGCCTGGGTCAGCCATTCCGTCTGCCCGCGGTTGGATCGCCCCCGGGCATCCGCGCGGAACAGCGCGAAACGTCCGCGGGCTTCAGGGAGATGGCGGCACCGGCACCGTCGCCTCGGTCTTGACCGCGACCTTGGTGTCGCCGCCGTGCTTGGTCGCGCGCGGACGGATCTTGAAGCGCTGCGGCTTCAGCGTGTAGGCCGGGTCGGAGGCGTTCTTGGCCCATACGTAGGCTTCGCCCTGGCCGAGCGCGGCCATCTGGTGCGCGGTGACGTCGAGGAAGGCCGCCTTGACCTGCTGGACGTGCTTGAGCCACAGCGGCGAGGTCATCTTGAGCATCACCACCATGGTCGAGAGCTCGATGATCGGCAGCGGCACCGACGGCGGGTCCTGTGACGCGACCATGATCGAGGTCGATTTGTGGCGCATCTCGCGGATGGTCTCGGTCAGCGCCTCGACCAGCGACGGGTCGCGCATGTATTTGTGCGCCTCGTCGAACACCACCAGCTTGGGGAACGGCTTGCCGGCCTCGTCGACCGCGTCGGCGAACAGCTGCAGCATGACGATCAGCAGCGCCAGCGCCTCGCGCTTCTGCAGGTACTCGTCGCGCAGGTCGATGATCACCAGCCGGCCGGGGGTGACGTAGGACTTCAGCTGGCGCGCGTCGTCGATGAACTCGGCGGCGAGGCCGACGCGGATGCGCGCCTTGTCCTTGTCGGCCGGCGCCAGGTAGCTGGCCTCGATCTCGGCGAGCAGGCGCTCGGGCGTCGTGCCGTCGCGGTGCTTGCGCAGGATCTGGTTCATCACCTGGAAGTAGATCGAGTCGTCCTCGCCGATCGCGCCGGTGAGGATCTTCCAGTGGCCGGCCTGCAGCTCGCGCGAAGCGAAGGTCAGCGGATGGCAGGCGATGCCGGGGAACTCCTCGCGCCGCGTCGCGACCATGTCCTTGGGCGCGAGCAGCACGCAGTCCTGGACCCGCGCCGGATCGGCGCCGTAGACCTCCTTGAGCGACGCCACCTGCGCGGCGATGTCGTTGGGCAGGATCGACGAGCAGAACTCCGGTTTGTAGACCTGGGTCGGCGAGTAGTGGAAGATGATCGTCGTCACCGGCCGCGGCAGCAGGTTGATGCGCGGGATCGCGGTCGCCGCCATCTCGATGATCGTGCCCATGCAGTAGCTCTTGCCGGCGCCGGGTTCGCCGAACAGGGAGATGCACGACATGTGGTTGAGGTCGATGGCGGCGATGCGTTCGCGGTCGTCGAGGCACTGGCCGAGGATGCCGAGCTGGGGCGAGGAGCGGTCGACCGAGCCGAGCAGGGTGTGGTAGCGGGGGATCGGGGTCGGCGCGGGCGCGTTCACGGGTCCGATCGTGCGCCATCGGTGGCGGTCGACAAACCTGGCAGGCTCCCAACTCGAAGCCCGAAGCGCGAAGCCCGATGCGCGAAGCGCGAAGCGAGAACTAGGATGCGTATGGATCGCGGCCGTGCGCGCGCAGCACCTCGCGCCGCGAGACGATGATCATCGCCCACACCGCCATGGCGATCAGCGGGTAGGCGAGGATCGCCTCGGTCGCGCCGAGATGGCTGGTCGGCGTGCCGATCGGGGGCATGCCGGTCTGCTCGCCGATCAGGCAGGCGAGGTTGACGGCGTAGACCGTCGCGCCGACGCCCCAGGCGAGGCGCCACAGCGGCGGCGTGCGCGACCAGCGGCGCAGGAAGCGCAGGCGCAGGGCCTCGGCGAGGGCGTAAGCGCTGATGGCTTCGATGCTGATGAGCAGGAACAGCGCGGCGTGCATCAGCATGTGCGATCCATGGAGCGGGCGTACGCCAGGTTTGGCGGGCAGGACGTGGCGACCATACTCGCTGGGCATGGGCCATGCACGCGTCCTCATCGCCGCCCTGATCGCGGTCGCCGCCGCTGCGTCCGAGGACCACGCCGCCGGCCATGCCGAGCTGCGCGCGCTCGAGGTCCGCATCGCCGAGGTCCGCGGGCTGCTGACCGAGGACGAGGCGGCGATGCAGGTCCACCGCCAGGAGGCGCTGACCCTGTTCGCCGACAACGCCGAGCGCTTCGTCGCCGACCATCAGCCGTACCGCGGCACCCTGCCGACCAGCGTCCAGGAGTTCCCGCAGTGGTACCTGGCGACGCTCAAGGAGCGCGGCGGCTTCGACCCGTCCGCGCCGCTGAATCCCTGGCAGCGCCAGTGGAAGGCGGTGCGCCAGGCCGAGCACGCGGTCTACGAACGCTACGCGGCGCTGCGCATCAGCCTGCGCCGACTCGAACGCCTGCGCGACCGCCTGCGCCGGCAACTGGGCCTGGAGCCCGAGGACGACCGATGAAGGCCACCTTCCTGCTCCTGCTCGCGACGATCGCGGCCGCCGCCGACGACGTGCCGCTGGCGGTCGTGGATGCCAGCGATCGCAACGTCGCCGGGAGCTTCTTCACCCTGAGCGAGTTCGTCGTCCTCGATGCGCTGATCGAGGTCCCGGCCGAGGTCGCCGGGCGCGACTGGTGTCCGATCGGCGTCTATCTCGCCGCGCTGGGGGCGAAGCAGCCGCCGTTCGAATTGGGCGAGGACGCCGCCGCGGCCAGCATCGTGCGCATCGCGCCCGCCCGCTGGCTGGTCGTGCGCCGCTACCGCTCCTTCGTCCACCCGCGCGCCATCGCCGTGATCGACGAACGCACCGCGTCGGGCCTGCTGACGCCGCCGACGCCGGCGCCCGGCGCCGACCCGGCCCAGCCGCTGGTCGCGCCGGTCGCCCGCGCGGTCGGCCTCACCATCGCCGCGGGCACGGCGCGCGTGTTCTGCGGCGTGCGCTCGAACGGCCGGTCATTGGCGGTGCAGCAGAAGGACCTGATGGCGCTCGCGCAGCTCGTCCAGGTGCCGGGGATCCAGACCTTCGCGCAGCTCGTGTCGACCGCCGTCTACCAGCCCTGAGGGCGCGCCGCCCTCAGGCCAGTCCGCGCGCCGCGCGGAAGTCGCGGTACGCGCCCTTCCAATCGGTGAGGCCCTTCTCGTCGAGGACGATGACGCGCGTCGCGAGGTCGTCGACGAACTCGCGGTCGTGGCTGACGAAGACCAGCGTGCCCTGGTAGTCCTCGAGCGCCTCCTGCAGCGCCTCGATCGATTCGAGATCGAGGTGGCTGGTCGGCTCGTCGAGCACCAGCACGTTCGCTTCCTGCAGCATCACCATCGACAGCAGGCAGCGCACGCGCTCGCCGCCGGACAGCACGCCGACCAGTTTCTTCACGTCGTCGCCGGAGAACAGCATCCGCCCGAGCATCGAGCGCATGTTGTTGATGTCCTGGTTCTCGGTGAACTGCTTGATCCAGTCCATGATCGAGAGGTCCTTCTTCTGGAAGAGGTGCGCCCCCTCCTGCGGGAAGTAGCCGCGGGTCGTGGTCTGGCCCCAGGCGATGGTGCCGCTGGTCGGCGTCAGCTCCTGCATGAGCAGGCGGACCAGCGTGGTCTTGCCGATGCCGTTCGGACCGACGATCGCCAGGCGGTCGCCGCGGTCGAGGCGGGTGGTGAAGTTCTTCACGATGTCGCGGTCGCCGCCGGGGTGGCGGAACGTCACGTTCTCGAGCTTGATCACGTCCTGGCCCGACGGCTTGGCGAGCTTGAAGTGCAGGCGCGGCGCGACGCGCGACGACGGCACGACCTTCTGCTGCGTCAGCGCGTCGATCATCTTCACGCGGCTCGTGGCCTGCTTCGAGCGCGCGGCGTTCGATTTGAAGCGCTCGACGAACAATTTCAGTTTCGCCACCTGTCGCTCGACGCGGCCGGACTCCTTGCTGCGCAGCGCGCGCGACAGCTGCTCCTGCGCCATGTAGACGTCGTACGGGCCGGCGAAGGTGCGGATGGTCTTGTAGTCGACGTCCGAGGTGTGCGTGCAGACGCGGTTCAGGAAGTAGCGGTCGTGGCTGACGACGATGATGCAGCCTTCGTAGTCGGCGAGGAAGTTCTCGAGCCAGACGATCGCCGGCATGTCGAGGTTGTTGGTCGGTTCGTCGAGCAGCAGGATGTCGGGCTTCGAGAACACCGCCTGGGCGAGCAGCACGCGCACCTTCTGCGCGGTGTCGATCTCGCCCATCAGCTTCTGGTGCAGCGCCGAGGCGATGCCGAGGTCGGTCAGCACGCCCGCCGCGGCGGTCTCCTGGTTGTAGCCGTCGAGGGACTCGAACTGCTCCTGCAGCTTCGCCAGGCGCTGGCCGTCGGCGTCGGTGAAGTCGCTCTTGGCGTAGAGCTCGTCCATCTGCGCCTGGATGGTCGAGGTCGCGAGGTTGCCGCGCATCGCCACGTCGATGACCTTCTGGTCGTCGTAGCCGCTGATGTCCTGGCGCAGCCAGCCCATGCGCTTGCCGGGATCCAGGGCCACCTGGCCCGAGGTCTGCTCGACCTCCTTGGTCAGGATCTTGAGGAAGGTCGACTTGCCGGTGCCGTTGGCGCCGATCAGGCCGTAGCAGTTGCCGGCGGTGAAGCGCAGCGAGACGTGCTCGAAGAGGACCTTCTGCCCGAAGGCCATGCCGATGTCGATGGTGCTGATCATGGCCCCTCCACGCGCGGGGCTGCACGCTACGCGGAGGGTCCGCCGGCCCAAGCGGAGGCGGCCGTACGCTCGGCGGCGAGCGGGCTTGGCGGTCGGCCGGGCCCGGCTATGACCCAGTCGCCATGCCCACCGAGCGCCTCCAGATCCGGATCATCAGCCTGCTCGAGGAGGCCGCGAACAGCTTCGAGCAGCTCGAGACCCTGGCCAACCGCTTCCTGCGCGACATCCCGGCGGACAAGGTCGACACCCTCGAGCTGCGGTCGATCGAACGCGACTTCATCGGCGAGGACAACGAGCAGGGCAGCGAGATGGACCACGTGGTCTACATCCGCTACCGCTCGGACCAGGTCGAGGCCTGACCCACTCGACGCGTCACCAGCCGAAGCGCGAGATCAGCAGCGCGAACACCGCGAGGCCGATCATCGCGCCGATGGCGATCACGATCCGGCCCAGGATCACGCGCCGGCGTTGATCGCGGAGGCGGTCGGCGGCGGGTCGCAGCATGGTCATCCGCGCAGCATCGTCCGCCGGCGGCTGCGAAGGCGGGCGTTCCTCCACGGCTCAACGCTAGCGCAGGACCTTGGTCTCCGCCTTCTTGGTCTTCGCCGGCGGTTCCTGCGCCTCGCGCACGAACACCGGGGTGTCGTCGCGCATGCGCACGTTGACGATGTCGCCGGCCTTGACCTGGTTCGAGGCGATCAGGCGCGAGAGCGGCGCGACCAGCAGGCGCTCGACGGCGCGGCGCATCGGCCGCGCGCCGAACTGCGGGTCGGTGCCCTCCTTGAGCAGCTTGTTCAGGTACTTCGGCGAGTAGTGCAGGATGATCGGCACGCCCGCGTTGAGCAGGCGCTTGTACACGTCCTGCAGCATCAGCTCGAGGATCTGGCGCAGGTCGGTGTCGGTCAGGACGCGGAAGCAGATGATGTCGTCGAAGCGGTTGAGGAACTCGTAGGGGAAGACGTCCTTCGCCGCCTCGATCGCCTTGTTGTTGATGTCCTTGTTCAGCTGGTCGTGGTCGGATTTGACCTCGAAGCCGACCGAGCGGTGGCGCAGGGTCTCGGACATCTCCTCGGCGCCGACGTTCGTCGTGATGACGATGATCGCCCGGGTGAAGTCGACGGTCTTGTTGTTGCCCAGCGTGAGGTGGCCGTCCTCCATCAGGCCGAGGAGGGCGTTCCAGACCTTCGGGTGCGCCTTCTCGACCTCGTCGAAGAGCACGATCGACATGTAGTGGCTCTTCACCTGCGGGAAGATCTTGGCGATCTTGCCCTCGCCCTCGGCGAAGACGCCGCGGCCCTCGGCCTGGGCCTCCTTGTGGTGGCGGTCGAGGTTCTCCTGCGAGAGCAGCGGCTCGACGTCGTTGCCGACGTAGCCGGGGGGCGAGCCGAACAGCTTGGAGACCGTGAACTCGCTCGAGAACTCCTGGCAGTTGATGCGCGTGAAGGCGTTGCGCTTGCCGAAGATGGTCTCGCCCAGCGCCTTGACGGTCTCGGTCTTGCCGACGCCGGTGGGGCCCAGGAACAGCAGCGTCAGGATCGGGCGCTCCGGGTTGCGGATGCCGGCGAGGATCTTCGAGAAGGAATCGAGGATCGAGTCGATCGCGCTGGTCTGGCCGATGACGCGCTCGCAGAGCATGGTCTCGAAGCGCGTGACCTGCGGGGAGCGCTTGGTCGGGTTGAGCACCAGCGAACGCACCTGCTGACCGGTCTCGGGTTGGCCCATGAGGTCTTCCTTGTCGTCTACGTACACTGGGAAACGGGACCAGGATAGGGCGGCCGGGCCGGCTCGTACACGCCCTAGCGCCCGCGCCGGTTCCATCTGGATGGTCCGCGACTTGCGCCCTGCGACGGGCGAACCAGCGTGGGCCGCCCGGAGTCGCCTCATGCGCATCGCCAAGAACTCGGTCGTCGCCTTCCATTACCGCGTCGCCACCGCCGACGGCGAGAAGGTCGACGAGAGCGCCGGCGAGCCGCTGACCTACCTGCACGGCAACGCGCAGATCGTCCCCGGCCTCGAGGAGGCGATGATCGGCAAGCAGGCGGGCGACAAGATCCGCGCCGAGGTGACGCCGGAGAAGGCGTACGGCGCGCACGACAAGGATCTCGACCTGCGCGTGCCGCTCGACGCCTTCCCCGAGGACGCGCGCGACAAGCTCGAGCCGGGTTTCCAGTTCATGGCCGATCACCCCTCGCAGGAGGGCGCGCAGGTGCAGTACACCGTGCACAAGCGCGACGGGGACGAGGTCCTGATCAGCGGCAACCACCCGCTCGCCGGCCAGACCCTGATCTTCGACGTCGAGGTGGTCACGGTGCGCGCGGCGACCCCCGAGGAGCTGTCGCACGGTCACGCCCACGGGCCCGGTGGGCACCACCACCACTGATCGCGGCGGTCGCCGGCGCGCGGCTCGTGGAGGCGCGGCCGCATCGCTATTGCCCGGGAACCTGTCAGGCTCACCACATCCACCCGATGACCGCCCCCCTCGCCACCACCCTCGCCACGGCCGAGCGCTGCCAGGCCCCGTTCACCCCGGGCCTGCTCGCGGTCGTCCCCGCCTACAACGAGCAGGGCCGGATCGGCGCGGTCGTCGACCGGCTGCACGAGCTGCCGCTGCCCGTCCTGGTGGTCGACGACGGCAGCCGCGACCACACCGCCGACGAGGCCGAGGCCGCGGGCGCCGCGGTCCTGCGCCAGCGCAACGGCGGCAAGGGCGCGGCGATCCTCGCCGGCTGCCGGTACGCCGTCGCGCACGGCTACCGCGGCGTCCTGCTGCTCGACGGCGATGGCCAGCACGACCCGCGCGAGTCGCTGCGCCTGATCGCCGCGTGGCGGCGCGGCGCCGACCTGGTGATCGGCAAGCGCGTCATCGGCGTCGAGCGCCAGCCCAGGCACCGCAAGGTGTCCAACCGCATGTCGAGCCTGCTGGTGACCATCGCCGCCGGCCGGCGCGTCGCCGACAGCCAGAGCGGCTTCCGGCTGTGCGATCCGCGCCTGCTGCTGCGCCTGCCGTTCAGCGGCTGCCGCTACGACCTCGAGACCGAGATGTGCGTGCTGGCGGCGCGCGCCGGCTACCTGATCGCCGAGGTGCCGATCACGGTGATCTACAACGACAAGAAGTCGGGCATGCACCCGTTCTACGACACCGTGCGCTTCTTCCGCGCCGTCGGCATCAGCGTGCTGCGCGGCCGCGGCGACCTGGCCGTCGCGTCGTAGCTTTCGGCGCCGCCGCCACGCCTACGGTGCGGCGATGCGCGCCCCGCCCGAGATCCGCCAGCTGTCGGACGAGGTCGCGAACCAGATCGCGGCCGGCGAGGTCGTCGAACGCCCCGCGGCGGTGGTCAAGGAGCTGGCCGAGAACGCGATCGACGCCGGCGCGACCCGCATCGTGGTGCGCTGCGAGGACGGCGGTCGCCGCCTGGTCGAGGTCTCGGACGACGGCCACGGCATGCGCCCGGACGACCTGCGCCGCGCGCTGTCGCGGCACGCCACCTCCAAGCTGCGCGACGCCGGCGACCTGTTCCGCGTCGCCACCCTCGGCTTCCGCGGCGAGGCGCTGCCGTCGATCGCGGCGGTCAGCGAGTTCGAGATGGCCTCGCGCCCGCACGACGCGCAGCAGGGCCAGCGCCTGGCGCTGGCCGGCGGCGCCGAGCAGGCGTTCGCGCCGGTGGCGATGGCCCCCGGCACCCGCGTCGCCGTCGCCAACCTGTTCTGGAACGTGCCGGTGCGGCTCAAGTTCCTGAAGAGCGAGGCCGCCGAGACCGGGCACGTCACCGAGCAGGTCGTGCGCCTGGCGCTCGGCCATCCGCGCATCGCCTTCCGCCTCGAGAGCGGCGGCCGGGCGATCATCGACCTGCCCGCGGACGAGTCCCTGGCCGGCCGCTGCCGCGCGCTGTTCGGCAAGGACCTGGCCGACGGCCTGCTGCCGGTCGCCGCCAGCGCCGGGCCGATGCAGGTCGCCGGCTTCGTCGCCCATCCGCGCGAGGCCAAGGCGACCGCCAAGCGCCAGTACCTGTTCCTCAACGGCCGCCACGTGCGCGACCGGCTGCTGGTGGCCGCCGTGCGCGAGGGCTTCAAGGGCTTCCTCGAACCGCGCCTGCACGGCGCGGTGTTCCTGGCCCTCGACCTCGATGCGTCGCTGGTCGACGTCAACGTCCACCCGACCAAGGCCGAGGTGCGCTTCCGCCGCGAAGGCGAGGTCTTCGCCCTGGTCAGCCGCGCGATCAACCAGGTGCTGGCGCAGCACAGCGGCGGATTCTCCCTGCTGGCCGGCGCGGCGGCGACGCCGGCGCCGGCCGCGTCGGGCGTCGCCGACGCGCCGTTCGCGCGCACCATCGTCAAGGCGCCGCTGCCGGCGGCGGCGCCGATGTGGCAGGAGCGCTTCCTGCCCGCGACGCCGATGACCGAGCCCGCGCGCCCGACGGCGCCGCCGCTGTCGCTGCCGGCGGATCCGCCGCGGCGCGTGGGCGAGCACGCGAGCGCCTACCAGCCGCCGACGCCGGCGCCGGTGACCGCGCGCCAGCCCGCCGCCGATCCGCACCTGCCGGGCGTGCGCCGCGTGCTCCAGCTCGACGACATGTACCTGCTGATCGAGACCGACACCGGCATCCGCCTGATCGACCAGCACGCCCTGCACGAGAAGGCGCTGTGGCTGCAGCTCGACGCCGCGGCGACCGATCTCGCGCGCGGCGGCGTCCAGGAGCTGCTGATCCCGAAGACCGTCGAGCTGTCGGCGGCCGAGGTCGCGACGGTCGAGCCGCTGCTGCCGCCCCTGGCCGATCACGGCATCCGCGCCGAGGTCTTCGGCCCGACCACGCTGCTGCTGCGCGCGCACCCGGCGGCGCTCAGGCGCATGAACTGGAGCGGGTTCTTCACCTCGCTCGCGTCATCGGGCTCGGGCGCGAAGGCGCTCGCCGACGTGCGCGAGCGCATCGGCCACTCGATCGCCTGCCATGGCGCGGTGAAGGCCGGCCAGCGCCTGTCGACCGAGGAGCAGCTCGACCTGGTGCGCCTGCTCTACCGGCTCGAGCACATGGAGCACTGCCCGCACGGCCGGCCGACCACGCTCGACCTCTCGTGGAAGGAGCTGGAACGCCGGTTCCAGCGCAGTTGAACAACGGCACGCGCGCGTTGCGCGACCGGCGTGCCCGATCCACCATGGCGGCATGACCATCGACGC
>Ga0196963_10000571_pt1 | contig 31566 bp, 33 predicted proteins | sample S1_5metaG_FD_148600 | JGI IMG/M metagenome (GOLD analysis project Ga0196963, IMG submission 148600) | Soil microbial communities from Anza Borrego desert, Southern California, United States - S1_5 | ecosystem: Environmental > Terrestrial > Soil > Desert | place: USA: California | collected...
CCCGGCTCACATGGAGCTCCTGGGCGGCTTGCTGAATGATCTAAAGCAAATTGAGGAGGATTCCGGCTCTTTGCTTTCCAGCTCGGTCGTCATTTACGGCAGCAATTTTGGCGACGCGAACAAGCACACCACTGACAACATGCCCATCATCGTTGCTGGGGGTCGGCTGAAGCATGGCCAACATCTCGCTTTCGATAAGACGCGGAACTATCCGCTGCCGAACCTCTTCGTCAGCGCGCTGCAAAGCCTCGGCATTGAGGCCGACCGCTTTGCTTCTTCCACCGGAACCATGCGGGGCCTTGAGCTGGCTCGAGGTTAGCCCGCATGACCTTGGTTGCGCTTGCCACCCGTTTCATTACTCTTAAAAGTAGTTATGAAGAAAACCTTGGGAATTGCCTTCGCAGGCATCGTTGCCGCGTTGGCTCTGGTGGTCACGGCGTTTGCCGCAGATTCCGCCGCGCCAATTAAAACCCTGATCGTTGGCGGCGGCAGCTCGCATGATTTTAACAAATGGTTCCGAGACGCGGATCTCGCGATCTTGAGCGGGCCTCAATTCCAGGCAAAGTATACCGACCAAGTAGGAACGGTTACCGAGCAGCTTGGCGGGATTGATGTTCTCTATCTTTCCAACAACCAACCATTCACGAACGCCGCCACCCGCTCCGCGATCTTTGATTTCGCCAATTCCGGCAAAGGCCTCGTCCTCGTTCACCCGGCTCTTTGGTACAATTGGCGCGATTGGCCGGAATACAACCAAAAGTTGGTCGGTGGCGGCGCGCGCAGCCACGATAAATACGGTGAGTTCGAAGTCACCATTGACCAGCCGGATCATCCCGTCGTTCGTGGCCTTCCCAAAACCTTCCGCATCAAAGACGAACTCTACCACTTCCAAAAAGACATCAACGGCTCAGCCTTTGACGTGCTGGCCACCGGCCGCAATCTCGAAACTGGCAAAACTTACCCTGTCGTGTGGGTAACGAAGCATCCCAAGGCGCGCATCGTCTGCATCACGTTGGGCCATGATGGCGAAGCTCATCAGCATGAAGCATGGAAGCCTCTCCTCAAAAACGCAGTGGGTTGGGCCGCAGCGCAGAAGTAACATCCGCCTGCGAGAAGGATTCATCTGATCTCAATCATCCCTGGATTTGTCGCAGGCGCGGTCCACGTCCTGGCCGGGCCTGATCATCTTGCTGCTGTCGCGCCTCTTACTGCGCAGCAGCGCCAATCACAATGGCGCACTGGCTTTCGCTGGGCAATGGGCCATTCTGTTGGCGTGCTCGCTTTGGGCGCTCTCTCGCTCGTCTTCCGCGAAGTCATTCCCATTGATCTCATCTCAAGCTGGTCTGAGCGCATCGTTGGCGTCGTCCTGATTGCGATCGGCTTCTGGGGTTTGCGGAAAGCTTTTCAGAACCGCGTTCACTCCCACGCCCACACCCACGATGGCTCCACCCACGTGCACATCCATGTGCATGACAAGCAATCCAGCCACTCGCATGGGGAAGGCGCGCCACACAAGCATGACCACGCCGCCTTTGCCATTGGCGTGCTGCATGGCTCCGCAGGAGGCGCTCACTTCCTTGGCGTTCTTCCAGCGCTTGCTTTCCCCACGCTGCTTCAAGCCACCGCCTACGTCGCCTCTTATGCTGTGGGCACTGTGGCGGCAATGACCGGTTTCTCCTGGGGCCTCGGGCGTCTCGCTGGATTCTGCTCAGTGCGCGGAGGTGGCGCCGCTTACCAGGGCCTTGCAGTGCTTTGTGCCCTGTTCGCGTTGGGCACGGGAGTCGCCTGGTTGATTCTCTAGCCATGTGAGGCTTCATGGCCCGCGTTCTTTCCATAGACTCCGCAGCCAGCTTGAAAGTCGCTGTTCATGCGGCCGCTGAAGTCCTGCGCAACGGGCAGGTTGTCGTTGTGCCCACGGAAACAGTTTACGGTCTCGCGGCGAACGCCCTGGACAAGACGGCCGTTCAACAAATCTTCACAATTAAAGGGCGGCCTTCGGCAAATCCCCTCATCGTCCATGTGGCAAGCCTTGAAGCCGCGCGCGGTTGCGCGTCAGAGTGGCCTTCATGCGCTGATCTCCTCGCGAAATCATTTTGGCCAGGCCCCTTGACCATGGTGCTTCCCAAGGCTGGCATTATCCCGCCAATCGTCACGGCGTCGGGGCCAACGGTCGCCATTCGTTGGCCGTCGCATCCTTTTATGCGCGCGTTGTTGGCCGAATGCGAATTCCCGCTCGCGGCGCCTAGCGCAAACTTGTCCACCGAAGTCTCGGCCACACTTGCTGAGCACACGCAAAAAAGCTTAGGCGATAAAGTGCCGCTGATCATTGATGCAGGGCCCGCCGCCGTCGGCATCGAGTCCACCGTTTTGAACCTCACGGAGAATCCGCCCAGGATACTTCGGCCGGGGATGATCAGTCGCCTGCAAATCGAGCGCGCCCTCGGCTGCTCAATTGCGCAAGGCCCAACCAGCGTCAGCCCTTCCGCCCCACTGGCCAGCCCGGGTTTGCTGCCGAAACATTATTCACCAAAGGCCCGTGTTGTGATTGCGGAATGGGACTCGCCTATCACCTTCAACGCCCTCCTAAATGCCACGGCGATTGGCCGCGCGGCGCATGTTCTCGCGCACTCAAACATCCCCCCGGAAGGGCCGCGCCACACCGTGTCGCTGATACCGTTCGACCCCGAAGCCTACGCGCGCGCCCTCTACGCGGAACTCCATCAAGCTGATCAAAGGGGAGTGGATGTAATCGTGATCGAAGCCCTGCCGTCCTCGCCGGAATGGGATGGCATTAACGACCGCTTGCGGCGCGCCGCTCACCCTGGCTGATTTCTCTTATGGACGTAGTCAATATTGCGGAGACCGCACCCTTCATCACGAAGGACGGCTCAGAAATTCGCGAACTCCTCGCTTACCGCAACTCCGTGATCCGTAACCAAAGCCTGGCCGAAGCCCGCGTGCCCGTCGGCGGCAGCACACAGGAGCATTACCACCCACGGACAGAGGAGATTTACTACATCACAGCGGGGCAGGGGAGGATGCGGATCGAAACTGAGGAACGTGCTGTAAAAGTCGGCGACGCCATCGCGATCCCGCCGGGCTTGAAGCATAAGATATGGAACACTGGTCCAGGCCCACTTCATCTTCTTTGCATGTGTGCTCCGGCTTATGAGCATAGCGACACTATCATTACCGAAAAAGTTAGGTAAATTATTCCAGGGGAACGGGCTGGGGCTCGCCACTTGCGGCGAACGGAAGCCCCCCGCTGTTGTCAAAATGTGGAGGAATGACGATGACTAACATCCGTTTGTTTATTAAACCGTACTGCGGTTGGTGCCATGAAGCCATTGATTGGCTGAATCAACGCGGCATCAAGCACACCATTTTAGATGTGACACGCGACGCTGCCGCTCGTAAGGAAATGTTTGAGTTGAGCGGCCAAACCCTCACACCGACCATTGATGTCGATGGCGAGGTTCTGGCTGACTTCGACACCGACCAACTCGAAGCCTTTTGGAAGCGCTTCGAGACCACGCAAGCGAAGTAAATGATCGAGACCATCGCGCCGCCGCCACCGCGGCCTAGATTGCCCGAGTGGCTGCGGCTCAAGCTGCCCACGTCGGACGGCTTTTTCAAAACGCGCAACCTGCTTCAGGATCTGCGCCTTCACACCGTTTGCGAAAGCGCCAAGTGCCCCAACCATTGGGAATGCTGGGGCAAAGGCACCGCCACGTTCATGATCGCGGGCGACCGTTGCACCCGCGCCTGTTCTTTCTGCGCCGTCAGCACCGCCAAGCCTTTCCCCCTCGAAGTGGACGAGCCAGAGCGAGTGGCCGAAGCCACCCGCCGCATGAAGCTCAAGCACGTCGTGATCACCGCAGTCGCCCGAGACGACTTACCCGACGGCGGCGCAGCTCATTTCAAGCGCACCATCGAAGCTGTCAGAAATTTGAACCCCGGCATCGTCGTTGAAGTTCTAGTCCCCGACTTTAACAACAAAGATTCCGCTATCGAGTTGGTCCTCGATGCTGCTCCCGAGATATTCAACCACAACCTTGAAACCGTCCGCCGCCTGACCCCGAGCGTCCGCTCTCGCGCGATGTACGACAGATCGCTGGAAGTCCTGCGCAAAGCCAAAGCTCGTGGCGGCTCGGCCGTTTACACCAAGTCCGGCATCATGCTCGGCCTCGGCGAGCGCGAAGATGAATTGTTCCAGGCGATGGACGACCTTCGCTCCAGCAATTGCGATATTCTGACTCTGGGCCAATATCTCCAGCCCACTCGCCAGCATCTGCCCGTGGTGGAATTTATTCCCCCCGCCAAATTCGAAGAATACGGCGAGCGCGCCCGCGCCATGGGTTTCGTCCATGTGGCCAGCGGCCCGTTGGTGCGCAGTTCCTACCACGCGGACGAATTCAAAGCTTAACGGCTGAACGTGAAGGCCCCGCGTTGCATCATCATTGCGGGCCCCAATGGCGCAGGGAAGACCACACGCATTGCGCAGGGTTTCGTCTCGAGTTCGCCAGGGCGGTCACAACATTCCAACACCTCACGTGTTGCGACGTTACGAACGCAGCTTGAGGAATTTTCGTGAGGTCTACATCGGACTGGCGAACAGTTACGTTCTCTACGACAATTTTTTCAGAAGCCCCATCATGGTGGAGGAAGGTCGAAATGCCTAAACAGCTCGCTAAACCAAGCAAGGAAGCCTTGGCAGGACTTAAAGCTCTCCGTGCGGCTGCCCGTCAGGCCCGCAAAGTCGCCAAGGTTTACGGCACTCCCATTTACATCGAGCGCAACGGCAAAGTCGTCGCCGTGAAGCCTTAGGCCCAGCTCCTTTCCGCTCGCCCTGATTGCCCTCTTTGCTACGCTGCTCTCATCGCCTATGAAAACTCGCCTTGCTTCACTTCTTCTTGCGACCTCTCTCACACTCGCAACTCTCAGCGCAGCCGAAGCCGACGGTTTCACTCCTCTCTTCAACGGCAAAGATCTCTCCGGTTGGCAAATTCCTCAGGGGGACAATGGCCATTGGAAAGTTGTGAATGGCGTCATCGATTACGACGCCGAAAGCGAGGCTCAAGGCGAGAAAGGCCTCACCTCAGCCAAGTCCTACAAAGACTTTGTTCTCAAACTCGATTGGCGCATTAAAGAGACTCCTTACACGAATCCGAACGTACCGTACATCCTGCCTGACGGCAGCCACGCCAAAGACGTCACCGGCAAAGAACTCAAGCTCTCGCTGCCCGATTCCGACTCCGGCGTTTACCTTCGCGGCTCCTCCAAACACCAGGTGAACATCTGGTGCTGGCCTGCTGGCTCCGGCGAAATGTATGGCGTGCGCATGGATCGCAACGAGCCTGCTGCCGCCCGCGCCGCCGCGACCCCGCGTTTGCAAGCCGACAAACCAGTGGGCGAATGGAACAGCTTCGAAATCACCGTTCGCGGCAAGAAAGTCACCGTCGTCCTCAATGGCAAGACCGTCATCCCCGAAGCAGAATTCGCCAGCCTCCCCGACAGCGGCCCCGTCATCCTCCAGCATCACGGCAGCAAGCGGAATGGCCAATGGAACAGCCCGCCCTCCCTCGTGCAATTCCGCAACATCTCCATTAAGGAGTTGAAGTAGAATCATCTTTTGCCGGGTTGCGGTTTCATGAAAGGGCGCTTGACTGTTCTCATGCGGTCCAGCCTCACCCCACGATGGCTTTTCGCCTTCGCGTTCGCGCTCATGTGCCTTTGCGCCCGCCCGGCGTTTGGCGCAACGCTCTCTGAGGCTCAGCAAAAAATGCTCGCTGGCGAATACGCCGACGCGATTCGCCTCACCCGTGAAATCCTCATAGACAATGATCGCTCTGAGGAAGCTCGCCTGCTCCTCGCTGAGGCTTATCTTCTCACAGGCCAATACGACGAAGCGCAAGCCGCAATTACTGCGGGCCTAAAGCGCAGTTCCTCCAGCATTCAACTTCGGCTTCTCGGCTATGACGCTTTCCGCCAGGGCGGCGACACCGAACGGGCTGACGAGCTTCTCTCTGAAATCAACGAACTCGGCGGCTCCCGTCGGTGGCTCTACCGCGACCCAGAGAACCTGGTCGCTCTCGGCCGTGCCGCTCTCCTGCTGGGCGCCGAGCCAAAGCTCGTCCTGGAAAATTTTTTCGACATCGCCAAGAAGGAAAACCCCAAGCTCAAATCCGCCTACCTCGCCAGCGGCGACCTCGCGCTCCAAAAAGGTGACGATGCGCTTGCCTCGCGCTCCTTTAACGAAGGCCTTAAGCAATTCGAAAATGACCCAGACCTGCTTGCCGGGCTCGCCCAAAGTTTTGCCGAGGGCGATCGCCAGAAGATGATCGCTTCGCTCGAAGCCGCCCTGGACAAAAACCCACGGCATCAACGCGCCCTGCTCCTCCTCATCGATCACATGATCGACGCCGAGCAGTACGAAGAAGCCGAGCGGCTCATTTCCGACACGCTCGAAGTCAATCCACATCGCCCTGAAGCATGGGCCTACCGCGCTGTTATCGCTCACCTCAAGAACAAGCCCGAGGAGGAGAAGGAAGCCCGCGAGCGCGCGCTCCGTCGTTGGGCCACCAACCCGCAGGTGGACCATCTCATTGGCAAACAGCTTTCCCAAAAATATCGCTTTGCCGAAGGCTCCGCTTACCAGCAGCAAGCCCTGAAGTTTGAGCCAAAGTTCACTTCCGCCAAAGTGCAGCTCGCCCAGGATCTTCTCCGCCTCGGGCGTGACGAAGAAGGCTGGCGCCTCGCTCACGAAGCTCACGAGGAAGATGCCTACGACACCATCGCTTACAACCTCGTTACCCTTCAGGATAGCATCAGCAAGTTCGTCATTCTGACAAACCAGCATTTCCGCGTTCGCATGTCGCAACGCGAAGCGGATGTTTACGGCAAACGTGTCCTCGACCTCCTCGGCCGCGCGCGGCAAACGATGATTTCAAAGTATGGCGCCACCATTGCCGATCCGACCGTCGTGGAGATTTTCCCTGAGCAAAAGGATTTCGCAGTCCGCACCTTCAGCATGCCCGGTGGCGTTGGTTACCTCGGCGTCTGCTTTGGGACAGTCATAACCGCCAACAGCCCGGCCGCCCACAAAGGCGCTGAGATCAATTGGGAGTCCATGCTCTGGCACGAGTTCTGCCATGTAATCACCCTGCAGATGACTCGCAACAAAATGCCCCGCTGGCTCAGCGAAGGCATCTCCGTTTACGAAGAGCATCAAGCCCATCCGAGCTGGGGCGAGCAGCTCACGCCTGAGTACCGCGACATGATTTTGGGCGGCGAGATGAAAAAGATCGCCGATCTCAGCTCCGCGTTCATGAGCCCGAAATCTCCAACCCATCTTCAATTCGGTTACTACCAATCCTACATGGTTGTGGACTTCATCGTCAGCCGTTTTGGGATTCAGGCGATTCGCAACATCCTCAATGATCTTGGCAAAGGCTCCGAGATCAACGAAGCGATCGCGGCTCACACAGAGCCAATGGACAAACTCGAAAAATCCTTCGCCGAGTTTGCTGAAGCTCATGCCAAAGGCCTCGCTCCTGAACTCGACTTCTCGAAGCCCAAGCGCGGCGTCGATTGGTCATCAATGGTCGGCACCAACAACTTCTACCGCCTAACCCGCAACGCCGCTGACCTATTCGAGCAAGGGAAACGTGACGAAGCTATCCCGATCCTCCAGCGACTCATTGATCATTACCCTCGGCAGACTGGCGCCCAAAGCGCCCATGCCATGCTTGCTGAAATCTACCGCACCCAGGGCAAGACGAACGAAGAGAAACGCGTGCTCACAAAGTGGGCCGAAGTGGACGCTGAAGCTCTGGACGCATACGCGCGCCTCCTCGAAATCGGCGCCCAGGAGAAAGATTGGACCGCCGTTATCAAACACGCCGACCGCTACCTCGCCGTGAACCCGCTCCATTTAAAACCCTACGTCACATTGGCGAGCGCCCACGAAGCCCTGAACAAACCCGATCAGGCTCTGGCAGCTTTGGAAACCGCGCTTGCCCTCGATCCTCCGGACCCCGTCACCATTCACTATAAAAGCGCGTCTTTGCTGCGCGCCAGCGCGCCCGAAAAAGCCCGCCACCATCTCCTGCAAGCGCTGGAAGAAGCCCCCCGCTTCCGCGAAGCCCACAAGCTCCTCCGAGAGCTTACGCCTGTCGCTCAGTCCACCGCTCAAGCTGCCGCTGAATCCAAGACTCCGCCGACGGAGTAGGGAACACTCAACTTTCCCGGCTATGACGTCAGCGCACCCCTCCTGAGTCCCGGGAAGGGCGGCATAGCTGTAGCCCAGGTTGGAGCGAAGCGGAACCCTGGGTTCACCACCAATGAATGTTTCCCTCTCCCCTTCGGGGAGGGGCAGGGTGTGGGGTGGTCCACATCTAACGCGGCTCCCCTGCGTTCTTCTACCCCGCGGCGCGCTTACCGCCTCACGCCTCACCTAACGGCATCAACGGCTGCCCCTTCATCTGCCTCAATCGCACCCGTTCCTGCAATGCCGCCAAACGCTCCTCCTCTGAAAGCCGCGCATCCTCCAACTTCGACGTGAGCGCCAAAATCTGCCGATCCAAATACCTGTCCCGAATCCGCACGACCAACCCCGCATGAGTGGCCGTTCCCTTCAGCACCTCCTCCGGGTTTCCCAATGGCCGCTGCTCGCACACCGCTTCGGTGACCAGTTTGCTGGCGCTCGGATTTTCCTCCAGCGTTTGCGTGAAAGCCGCGACACCACTCCAGCGTCCTGAGCACCATTCGTCAAAACAGCCACCCACGACCTGCCGCGCCACTCCATTCTCGATCCATCCTGGTTCCAAATGCTGCACCGCCCACTGGATGTGCTCATCCGATAACATCAAAAGACGCACGAGCCAAAACTCGGGAGAAGTGCGACCCGGGAGCGTTTCCTCTGGAGGCAATGGCTCCTCTTGCGCCGCTTCACCCCGCTGTGCCGCGGGCTTCGCTTTCGTGGATGCGAACTCCCGTTGCACCGCCTGCGGGCTCACGCCCAACCGCAGCGCGGTCTTGCGCGCATAATCGTTAATCAGCAACTGGCTCCCCGTTTTCTGAACCCCCTCAGCCATTGCCTTCAACACTGTGAGCCGTCCGCGATCAGTCGTCAGGTCATTGGTCGCGCACAAACGCTCCAGATAAAAATCGAAGAACCCACCCGCGGTTTGGATTAAGTGCCGAAACGCCTCGGGCCCATGTTCCTTAATGAAGCTATCCGGATCATGCGGCGCGGGGATTGATGCCACCCGGATGGAAAGCCCCGAAGCGAGCAAATCATCCAGCGCTCGCACCGCCGCTTTTTGCCCAGCGTTGTCCGCGTCGAAACAAAGCACCACCTCATCGACGTAACGCTTCAAGATGCGTGCATGATCCGCCGTGAACGCCGTCCCTTGCGGCGCCACGACATTCTCGATGCCGGACATGAAGATCGCGATCGCATCCAGCTGCCCTTCGCAAATGATGGCATGCTTCGCGTCGATCATTGGCCGCTTCGCTTTGTCCAGCGCGTACATCACCCGGCTCTTCTTGAAGAGCAGCGTCTCCGGCGAATTGACGTATTTTCCTCCTGGTTCATCCGCCCGAAGTGTTCGCCCGCTGAACGCGATCACTCGCCCCTGCTCATCGGCGATCGGGAACATCAGCCTTCCCTTGAACCGGTCGTAGTGATGCTCAGAGCCTTCCTTCCGCGCGATTAACCCGCATTGCTCCACCAGCTTGAGATCATGCCCTTTGGTGCGCGCCCAATTCACCGTGTCATCCCAGACATCTGGCGCATGCCCGATGCGGAATAACTTAATGGCTTCTAGGGACACCCCGCGCTTCGCCAGGTAATCACGCCCAATCTGCCCGGACGCTTCGTTCAACAATGCGCTATGCCACCGCTGCGCCAGTTGGTCATGAATCGTTAGCAGCTTCTCTTTCAGCGCGGTCTGCTGCCCGTCCACCGGTTTGGTGGTCTGCAGCATTATCCCCGCTCTTTGCGCCAGCCTCTCAATGGCTTCAGGGAACGAAAGCCCCTCGTATTCCTGCACCCACTTGAAGACATCGCCTCCCTTATGGCAGCCGAAGCAATGGAAGATCTGTTTGTGCGGATTGACGTTGAAGCTCGGCGTCTTCTCTTTGTGAAATGGGCACAGGGCCACGAACGCTCCGCCTGCCCGCTTCAACGGCAGCGACGCCCCGATGACATCCACAATGTCATTGGCATTACGAACCTGCTCGATGCTCGATTGGTCGATGACAGGCACGTTGGCGGGGAGACTATTACCGATTACTGCCCAGCTTCTTCGAAGAGCCGTGTCCGGCGAGTCCCGATCGAGTCCACTGGGCCCGAGGAGGAAATCGGGTCAATCAACTGGGCGCCAAACTTCGCCTCCACAAACTTACCCACCGCGGACTCTGAAAAGACGGTGTGTTGCAGTGATGCAATCGTTGGAAAACTCACGCTGCCGAAACTCTCCTTCTGAATGACCGCCTGTCGTTCCCGCTCCGCTGGGCTGATGTAAACCGCATGCAAAAGCGCCATCGCAAAAAGGAGAATGCACGCGTACCGAAAAGCTCCCGCGATCATTCCGAGATAATATTCCAAGGCGCCAAAGGCATCGCTATGAACCAACTTTTCCCCCACCGCTCGCTTTAAGAGTGCGAAAAGCAGCACGAAAACCACCAGCCACATCGCGTAGCCAATCATATGGCCTGCCAAGTACCCGATCCGCCCGTGAGTCGCGATGAAGTTGCCAACTGGCTTGTAAAGCATCGCCCCCACAACCACCACCAGCAGCCATTGCAGCACATCCAGCAGCTCCTCGGACATTCCGCGCTTTTTGCCGCGCAGAATGCCGACCACCACCACCGCGATCGCCAGGAGATCAAACCAATTCAGCTGCATTTGTGTTTGCCAGCCTTTCGCCAGCGCGTTCCCACACTAGAAGGAACATAAGGTCCACGCAGCAAAAATTGGGCTATTCTCAATCCTGACTCGCGCTCTGCGCGAAAATCTGAATTTGACTTTGCCCCCCGCCGTCATCATTAGTAGCCGAACACCCAAAAGGATTTTTTGTATGAGCGAGAACCCCACATCTCAGGGCACGACGCGTCGTGAATTTTTAAAAACCACTGGCCAGATTGCAGCCGCTTCCGCCCTCGCGGGTGTGGCTATCCCGCACGTCCACGCTGCGGGCAGCGACGCTTTGCAGGTCGCTCTCATCGGTTGCGGCGGGCGCGGTTCCGGCGCGGCCCTCAACGCCCTTAACGTCAAGTCAGGCGGCATGAAGCTCGTCGCCATGGCCGACGTTTTTGAAAACAAGTTGAGCAACAGCTACCAGGCTCTTAAGCGCAGCCGCGTTGCTGACCAGGTGGACGTTCCTCAGGATCGCAAGTTCGTCAGCTTCGACGGTTACAAAAGCGCCATGGACGCCCTCAAGCCGGGTGACATCGCCATCTTCACCACTCCGCTCGCTTTCCGCTGGGTCCATTTCCAATACGCCATTCAGAAGGGTTTGAATGTGTTCATGGAAAAGCCCGTCACCGCTGACGGCCCAACCTCCCGCCGCATGATCCAATTGGGCGAGCAAGCCGCCGCCAAGAACCTCAAGGTTGGCGTCGGCCTCATGTCTCGCCACGCCCGTCATCTCCAGGATCTGCACAAGCGCATTCAAGACGGCGAAATCGGCGACATCGTCCTCATGCGCGGTTACCGCATGCACGGCCCGGTCGGCTCCATGGCTTCGACCAAGAAGCCGGATGGCATCAGCGACCTGATGTATCAGATCCAACGCTTCCACAGCTTCCTTTGGGCGAGCGGCGGCGCTTACAGCGACTTCTACATCCATCACATCGATCATCTTTGCTGGATGAAGAATGCCTGGCCCGTGAAGGCTCAAGGCATCGGCGGCCGTCACTACGACAAATCCCCCGATGGCCAGCCTTACGTGGACCAAAACTTCGACAGCTACGCTGTCGAGTACACCTTTGCTGACGGCGCCAAGATGTACATGGACGGCCGCTGCATGAACGGCACTCTGCCGATCTATTCCAGCTACGCCCACGGCACCAAAGGCATGGCAGTGGTTTCCAAAGCCAATGACTGCGGCATGCCCTCCAGCATTCACAAGGGCCAGAACCCTGATTCTGCCAGCGCTCTTTGGGTCTCCAAAGTTGCCCGCGAAGAAAGCGATCCATACCAAAACGAGTGGAACGCCCTGGTGGACGCTATTCGCAACAACACCCCGCATAACGAAGTGAAGCGCGGTGTTGAAGCCAGCGTCGTCACCTCCATGGGCCGGCGCGCCGCTCACACCGGCCAGGAAATCACCTTCGAGGAAATGATGAACGACGAGCACGAATACGCGCCAAACGCGGACAAGCTCACCTTTGATTCACCAGCCCCTCTGCAAGCTGGCCCAGACGGTCGGTATCCGCAGCCTACCCCAGGTGTTACCGGGAAGCGCGAATACCTCGACATCTCCAAAGCCTGATAAATGGTAGGCCCGGTCCCCCGACCGGGCGTCTTAGGCTTCTCCTTTAACGGCCGGGCGCGAACGCCCGGCCTTTTCCTTTTCCAAAGCCCGTTAAAGATTGCAACCCAGCCTCAAAAGCATTATTCGTTTTCTCCGATTTAAAGGTTGATCTATGCCCCCCAAAGCCGCCGAAAAACCCTCTCCCGCTGAGGCCCGTTCCGCCGAAGCTGCCAAGCTCTCCGCTGCCCGTCAGCGCGACCTGGATGCCGCCATTTCCACCATTACCAAGACCTTCGGCGACGGCAGCATCATGCGCCTGGGCGACGCTCACCAGGTCAAGATCGACGTCATCCCCACCGGCGCTTTGGCGATCGATTTGGCTCTGGGAGTCGGCGGGCTTCCCCGCGGCCGCGTCATCGAAATTTTCGGGCCAGAATCCTCCGGCAAAACCACGCTCATGCTCCATGTCATCGCCAATGCGCAGCGCGCTGGCGGTCTGGCGGCATTCATCGACGCTGAGCACGCGCTGGATCCGGCCTACGCCAAGCGGCTCGGCGTGAACCTCGACGACCTCCTCGTTTCCCAGCCTGACAGTGGCGAGGAAGCTCTGACCATCTGCGAAACTCTCGCCCGCTCGAACGCACTCGACGTCATCGTCGTGGACTCCGTCGCGGCTCTCGTCCCCAAAGCGGAACTCGAAGGTGAGATGGGCATGGCCACCATGGGCATGCAAGCCCGCCTCATGAGCCAGGCTCTCCGAAAGCTCACTTCCATTCTCAACAAAGCCAAGACCACTTGCGTCTTCACCAACCAGCTCCGCGAGAAAGTCGGCGTGATGTTCGGCAACCCCGAAACCACGCCCGGTGGCAAAGCGCTCAAATTCTACGCCAGTGTTCGCATCGACATTCGCCGCAAGGACACCATCAAGGACCCCGCCGGCAATGCCATCGGCACTCATGCCCGCGTGAAGATTGTGAAGAACAAAGTCGCGCCTCCTTTCGCCGAGGCCGAGTTCGACATTTATTTCAACCAAGGCATCAACAAGGAAGGCAGCATCCTGGATGTCGGCCTCGAAAGCGGCGTCATCGAGAAAAAAGGCGCATGGCTGCAGTTCAGTGGCCAGCTGATTGGCCAGGGCCGCGAAGCCGCCCGCCAGGCTTTGGTCGACTCACCAGATTTGAGCCGCAAGATCGTTGATGCGATCATGAGCAAGCGCCTCGCCGCTGCTGCCCCTGCAGCTCCAGCCGCTGCGGCAGCCTAAGCACAGCCGCCGCGCGATCGCGCGCGTCATCTGAATGGCTTTCGAATCCTACGCCGATTTCCTCACCGCCCTTGAACGGGCCGGTGAGCTGACCCGCATCTCAGCCCCGGTCGCCTCCGAACTCGAGATCACCGAGGTCGCCGATCGCGAAATGAAAAAGGCTGGCGGTGGCAAAGCTCTCCTGTTCGAGAAGCCGACGGTTCACGGCGCAGTCTCCTCTGTCCCGCTGGCCATAAACACACTGGGCTCAGAAAAGCGCATGGCCCTGAGCCTTGGCGCGGAGAGCGTCGCAGCCGCAGCGGCGGAAATGGGCGCGCTGATGAAGCCCAAGCCTCCCACCGGCTTGCGGGAAGCAATGAAGCTCCTCGGCATGGCTTTGGAAGTCCGCCACGCCCGCCCCAAGACCGTGCGCAGCGGTCCTTGCAAGGAGATCATTCAGAAATTCGACCAACCCCTTTCAGGCGCCGCTGCGAAGGATCCCACGCTGCTCGACCTTCCAATCCAGAAATGCTGGCCCATGGATGCCGGCCGGTTCATCACCTTGCCTTGCGTCCTCACAAAAGACCCCGACACAGGCGAGCGCAACGTCGGCATGTACCGCATGCAGGTCTTTGACCCGCAAACCACTGGCATGCACTGGCAGTTGCAGAAAGTCGGCGCCCGCCACGGCCGCCGCTACTACGAAACCGGTCAGAAAATGCCCGTCGCAGTTTTTCTCGGCGGTGATCCCGTTTACACTTTCTGCGCCACCGCTCCCCTTCCTGACGGCCTCGATGAACTTCTGCTCGCGGGATATCTCCGCCGCAAATCAGTCGAGCTGGTGAAATGCGAAACGGTTGATCTCGAAGTGCCTGCCAACGCCGACATCGTCATCGAAGGCTACGTGGATCCGACGGAGCCGCTTCGCGTCGAAGGCCCCTTCGGCGATCACACCGGCTATTACTCGCTGGCGGATAATTACCCAGCCTTTCACATCACCGCGATCACCCGCCGCAAAAACGCCGTCTACCCGTCCACCATCGTTGGGCTGCCGCCGATGGAAGATTTTTACATCGGGTCCGCTTCCGTGAAGTTGTTCCTGCCCATCTTCAAGATGAACTTCCCGGAAATCATCGACATCGCGCTCCCAGCCGAAGGCGTCTTCCACAATCTCGTTTTCGTCAGCATCAAGAAGACCTACCCAATGCAGGCTTACAAAATCATGCATGGGCTTTGGGGCATGGGGCAGATGATGTTCAGCAAATACATCGTCATCGTGGATGATGATGTAGATGTTCATAACACCAGCGAAGTCATCTTCCGGATTGGCGCCAACACCGATCCGCAGCGCGATTGCATCTTCACGAAGGGTCCAGCGGACGTTCTAGATCACGCCACGCCCGAACTCGCGGTGGGCAGCAAAATGGGAATAGACGCGACGAAGAAGCTGGCAGGTGAAGGCTTCAAGCGGGAATGGCCGCCGCTCATCCGCATGGATGCGGAGGTCAAGAAGCGCGTGGACGACTTACTCCGGGGAGCACGCTGAGCCCTCGCGGTCCTGCAACTCGGCCGCGCGAATCAAAGCGTCCGTCACCGCGTGCTGCAGTGACTTCATCGTGAACGGCTTCAGCATTTGGGGCAGCGCCATCGATTCCAGCCAGGCTTCCATCTCACTGTTCAGCACTCCCCCTGTCAGGAACAGAACCGAATTGGCGAGGTCTGGTCGAATCGAGCAAAGAGCCAGGTAAAATTGCCGGCCGTTCATTCGCGGCATGCAGAAGTCCGTCAGCACCAGGTCAAAGTCTCCTTCACGGGCCACTGCCAGGGCATCATCTGGACGCGTGCATGTAGTCACTTGGTAACCGCTGATGCTTAATAATTCCGACAGCAGCTCCGCGATGAGCGGCTCATCATCAAGAACGAGGATGCTGGCGGATTCGTTCAACATGGAATTAGGGCGCGCTGCCGTCCGTGGAGGTGAGCAATTGGGTGTCCGTCTTGATAACGTTGCCGCGGGTGGCAGGCTCCGCGATCAACGCCACTTGCGGCATGTCTTTCACGGTCATTACCAACCGCTTCAAACCGCCGCCGTAAGTGAATACCGAGGCAGAGTTCCACGGACGCTGGTAATATGCCGCCACTTGGCGGGCGATTGCGCTCAGATCATCAGAGCAGGGAACCAGGCATCCTTCTTTGCGGAAGTTGTAATCGAGGTAACCGCCCGCTTCCTTGACGTAGCAGACCACGTGGATCACTCCGTTCATCCGCACTGACACCAGCTTCGTGGTGTAGCCACGCTCCCGCAGGAGATGGTCCGCCAGCGTCGAGAAATCGTCGCAATCTCCCTTCTTGGATTTAAGGAACCGTTCAAATTCTTGAACCTCCGCCCGAAATTTGAAGTCGAACTTCCGGAAGTGAGCGGCGAACGTCGCGGGAGTCAAATTCGGTTCGTTCCGCAGGTCATCATAAGTGATGGCGGCTAAATCGAGCGTGATTGGCAAACCAACCAGCAGCAAAAGCTTTGCGGAAAACCGCAAGTCGCGTAAGCGCATGCTAGGTCTTTAGCACTAGGAGCGCCACGGCCTCAGCTTTCGCCTGAGCGCGAATCATGGCGCTCTCAGCGCCTCATTCCTGAGCGCTAAGAAGGCATGCTGTCCTCCAAGCGCCTTGTCTTGGGACGAACTCTCGCAAGTCTATCCAAAGCCCGCTTCTTATTTCTACGAATTGGGCTTTAGTGTCTTCTCGGCCATGGGGCGCTTCGCCCGTTTTGAGACATGCGGATGTTTCTCCGCATACCAGCGCAGCGGCCAATCCGCTGCTTTGGTCAACCCAATGCGCGTGGTCGTGACCATCGGCCCGTGCGTCTTCCACCAACCCTTCAGGTCCGGGTTCTCGCAAACAAACAACTCGCTGGTCGCGTCAGTCAGGTCCACCCCGTCCAAGCCGCGCTCAATCTCCAGCGCCTTGCAGAGCTTCCCCGGGCCGCTCGTGAGATTCCGCTCATCGTCAACTTCACGATTCCCGCGCATGTATTCGACTCCAAATACCGGTTCAATCGCGCGCACCAAAACCGCTTCGCCTTTGCCCGGCGGTTTGCACACCGCATTGAAACAATAATAGAAGCCGTAGATCAGATACACGTACGCGTAACCAGGTTCTCCAAACATCACCTGGTTCCGTTTCGTCGGGCCGCAGAAGGCGTGGCAAGCCGGGTCGTTTTCCACGTAAGCCTCCGTCTCAACTATCGGGCCACCCGCAAAGCCGCTCTCCGTTCTCCTGATCAGGTAGTGGCCAATCAGCTTCGGCGCCACCACCTTTGCGCTCGGCTCGTAAAATGAGCGAGGCAATGGTTTCAGATCTTCGACCCGGATCTCAGCTTGTTTCGTCACACGTGTGGATTGCATTGCCAATGGCGTCCCTTGAGTAACACTTCTGAGCAGTGACGCAACCGCTCACATCCTACACCGGGAAGCTTACCCCCGAGCAAGGCAAAGAGCTGCAAGCTGTGCTGCGCGGCCAGGGCTATGAGCTCGGCGAACTGCCCTACGCAGTCTTCACAGCCAGCAACGACAAAACCAAGATCGTCTTTTACGAGAGCAACAAGCTCGTCGTCCAAGGCAAAGGCACACCCGAGTTCATCGAGTTCGTCCTTGAACCTTTGATCCTCAAGGAGGCGCGCCGCGGCTATGAAACCGTTCTGAACCCAGAACTCCTCGCCCCGCGCATCGGCGTGGACGAATCGGGCAAAGGCGATTTCTTCGGCCCGCTCTGCGTGGCTGGTGTTTACGTCAACCAGCAGGTCATGGAACGCTGGCAGGAAGCGGGCGTCAAAGACTCCAAAGCCATCGGCAGCGACCGTCGCATTGCCGAAATTGCGGACATCATCAAAAACACTCCCGGTTGTGTTTGGACCACGGTCCCTATTGGCCCAGAGGCCTACAACCGGCTCTACGCCAAGCTGCGCACAGTCAACTCTATGCTCGCCTGGGGCCACGCCCGCGTGATCGAGAACCTCATGGCTCAACGCCATCGCATGGACCCGCCACCCGTGCGCGCCATCAGCGATCAATTCGCCGCGAGCAAGGACGTCATCGCCAAAGCCCTGATGTCACTCGGCCGCGAGATTGAACTCGTCCAGCGCCACAAAGCCGAAGAAGACCTGGCCGTCGCCGCCGCATCCATCCTCGCCCGTGACGAATTCGTGCGACGCCTCAGCGCGCTGGGCAAATCCTACGACACAGTCTTTCCGAAAGGCGCCTCAGCTCAGGTTGACGCAGTCGCGAAGGAGTTCGTGGAGAAACATGGCGCAGCGGAATTAGCCAAGGTTTCCAAGACCCACTTCCGTACTGCCCTCCGCGCCCAGGGTTTGCCAGAGCCGCCCAAAACCGAATGGCGCAAAAAGACTTAAACGCCCAGGCGCAGAGTTAGGCGGAGGCCGCAGAGGAAAAGGAGGAACGCCGTTCGCCCTGACTGCATCGTCCATCTCCTTTTATGGCCATTCTTTTCCCTCTCTGCGGTCTCTGCGTTCTACCTCTGCATCTCTGCGTTCGCCCTGACCGCCCAGCGCAGCTTCGCGGATGAAGCCCGCGGGTTTTGCCCCACTTCCTGTGCCGTTGGCCGCACCACTTCTTCGCTGATGCGCGAGTACACTCCGCTCTCCAGGCCCGCTTTGAAGCTGTGTTTCACTCGGCGATCCTCGCCTGAGTGAAAGGTGAGAATGGCCACCCGCCCACCGGGTAATAGGCACGCAGGGATCTGCGCTAAGAGACTGTCCAGTGCGCCGAACTCATCGTTCACCGCGATGCGCAGCGCTTGAAATGTTCGTCGGATGGCGTTCGTTTGCTCTTCCGGCGTGAGCCTCTTCAGCGCGCCGCGTATCAGGCTCGCCAGTTGCTGGGTCGTTGCAATGGGCGTGCGGGAACTTGCGATGCATTGGGCCAAGGCCGCCGCATGTGGTTCGTCCGCATTTTGGCGCAACAATTCAGCCAGCCGCTCTTCGGTTAGTTGCTTGAGCAAAGCGGAAGCGGGCTGCCCCCGCTCCGGGTTCATGCGCAGGTCGAGCGGCCCATCCACTTTGAATGTGAACCCCCGCGCCGGGTTGTCGATTTGCATCGAGGAGACCCCAAGGTCCGCCAGGATCATGTGCACACCCGGAATCTCTTTTTCAGCGAGCGCCTTGCTGATGCCCGCAAAATTAATGCGGCGGATCAGAATGTTCTCCGCCGGAAACGAGCTGCGCAGCCGCTCCTCAGTCCTGGGCAACTCGAGCGGGTCGACATCCAGCCCGATCAACAATCCGTTAGGGAGGATGCGCGGGAGCACCGCGGAGGCATGGCCGCCATAGCCGAGCGTGGCATCCAGGTAAATCTCGCCCGGCTTCGGCTCGAGTGTCGCCAGGATTTCATCGACCATGATCGATCGATGCATCCCTGCGGGCGTTTTCCCGGAGGCGAGCACCTTGGCAACAGTCTCGCCGTATTTGTCGGGCTGATGCTCCTTGTACTTCTCCTCAAACCTTCGCGGATGCGTGCCGCCATAGCGGACGCGACGTTTCGGTTTTGCAGGCTTCTGCTCCGGTTCAGACATCGACACTCACTAATGCCGATGTTTGCCGGAACTGCAACAGGTTTGGTCAGCAGGGCTTAGCCATTCGGATTGTGAGTCGCTAGACGGAACTTCTCCAAGTCGCGATCACCACGTTTGGTGGTCTTATCCAAACCTTTCAACGTGCGCGTTGTGCCCTCGACCCAGCGCCAAAGCTGAGCGTGGCCGTCAGCAAAAGACACGATCCCACCATTACCATGTCGCGATGCTGGCGTGTTCTGCCAGAACCCGGCATTAGGAACAGTAGCCCGCACAGCATAAAACCCGTCATCAATGCTGTCAGGGTTCTCGTCAACGAACACGAAGGCTTCTGTTGGGCTCGGCTTGGCTATCTGGGCGAGCTTAGTCCAATACTTGAGCCCTGGATTCACAAAATCTGCAGCGGATTCTCCGGCAAGGCGACCGCTCATCGAAAAACTACGCACACGGGTGACTTTTCTTCCTCCAACACTGAACGGCAGGGTATCTGACGGGCAGCGATAAATTTCCAGGGAGTTGTTGTAAGGCCATAGCCGACCATTTCGAATGTCGAGTTCGTTCGTGGCACCGGGCATTGCGGCGACGTTCCCGCCGATCCAAGCGTTGGTTGTTCCAAGGAAATTAGGCACTACTTTGTCGTCGTGATCTTGCGCGTACATGATCCAAGCAAGTGTGAGTTGCTTCTGATTATTCAGGCACTTGATCCCGGTCGCCTTTTCTTTCGCCTTGCTAATGGCGGGGAGGAGCATGCTGGCGAGGATCGCGATGATTGCGATCACTACGAGCAGTTCGATGAGCGTGAAACCGCTGCGTTTTGCGGTGTTCCGATTAGCTTGTCGGCAGTCCATAGACGTTATTGGTTCGTGAAGTTGGTTGGGCAACTTCCTGTTGTAGGGATTTGCTGTTGTTTTACCTGTCGGCGCCACCCGATGCAAGTGCGCGACTCCGCGCACAGGCGGCGACACATCTCCGGAGCCCGGATGGGCGTCATATTGGTAGTGAACGTATCCCCGGCGCAATTGAGCTCCGTAGGAGCGGCATTAAGCCGCGATCGCCGGGGTTGAACCGAAGGCCCTGATGTCGCTCCTACGGAGCTCAGGAATAAGAGCAATCACGGTACTACAAATATGACGCCCCTCCGGGGCTCAGGACTTAAACGCGTTGGCCTTACAAAGATGTCCCCCTCCGCGACTTTGGACTGTTGGCCGTCAAAAAGATCTGGCGCTGCGTAGGTTTCCCTTGGCGACGGTTCTTTGCGCTAACTTACGGGGCTAGCGCGGTGGCTTTTTCGAAATCGCGGCAGCGGAGAAGGGTCATCAACGCGTAGCCGGTGGCGTAGGAGTGGCCGTAATCGTAAAGCGGGTAGTCAAACCAGGAGCCGTCAGTTTCCTGCAAGGGCACAATAATCGAGGCGATGTCCTGCTTAAACTTCACGCCGCCTGGCCCGAGTTCTTCGATGCATAGCGCCGCGTAATAATGACCGTAGTAGTAGAAGTATCCGGCAACAGCGAACCAGGATTCGTGTGGCACTGGGCGTTTGCGGCCCATAGAAAGCCAGCCGTTGCGATCAATCAGCTTCTGCAGCCATTCCGTCATGATGTCATCGGTAATGGCTTTGTCACCCCAACGACGGAGAGCGAGGTTGCAAGCTTGCGAGCGGCCCAGGCTGCCTGCGGGTCGGTTGACCGGGTGCATGGGGTTCTTCCAGAGGTACAGACCGTAGAGATAGCTGTGGTCCGGCTTCTGTTGCTTTTTCAGCGAGTCAGTCGCGCGCTTCACGATCCGCTCAGGGATTTCGATGCCGATCTTCTTGGCATCATGCAACGCGAGCAGCCCTGTGGCTGTGGTGAAGCTCGCGGTGTCGGAAGCAGGTTGCTTGGCGCCGATGTCGAAGTCGTAGTAGCCCCAGCCCCCTTGCACGGACTCATACTCCTGAAGGAGTTTGATCTGGCCGCGAATCGCTTCCTTGATTTGCTCCTTACGCTCCGCGCTCTGACCCTGGCGATTGTGCGCCGCAACGAGAGCTTTGAGCCCATAGGAATGACCCCAGACGTTGTAGATGGCCACGGTGTCGGCCCGGCGGACCTTGGGCAGATACTTGAGCATCCAGTCTTCGCCTTTATCGACGGCAGCGCGCACCTGAGCGTTGGTTTTCCATGCGCCGCTTTCGATCAAGCTGAGCAGGGCCAGGGAGCTTGTGCCGGAACGAAACGCATCGTGCGCCCCGGGAACGGGCGCGAAGATGTTGAGGTCTTTCGTTCTGGTTGGGTCACCCCAGGAGCCGCTTGGGTTCTGGCGCTTAACCAGGAACGCAATTCCGCGTTCAATGGCGGCATCGACCTCAGCGGGAGAGACTGGCTTGGCGCGCTCGCCGATTTCAGGGGCGACGGGCTGCTTCGGAGTCTCCTGCTTGCCATCTGCAGTCTCCGCCGCGTGATTGCTCGCGACGAGGAGCCCAGCGCTTAAAATACAGAGCAGCGGGAGGCGCATAATTACTGCGCCTTTTCTTCAGGCTTGTTGGAGAGAACTTTGTCCCCTTCCTTCAGGCCATCGGTGATTTCAACCTTGTTGTCGTCCGAGGAGCCGGTCTTCACCACGCGCTTCTCTGGCTTGCCATTCGGGCTGGCGAGATAAACGACTTTGTCGTTGCCTTCGGTGAACACGGAGGCCTTAGGCACGAGCATGGCTGCGGATTTTTCAACATCGTTGAAGTGGATCGTGCAGTTCATGCCGGGAGCGAGCGGGAGGCCATCCTTGCTGGTGAGAGCGAGCTTGGCTTCGAAGCCGCCACCAGGCAGCGGAACGAGGCGGACATCTTCAACCGTGACCGTAAGTTTTTTGTCCGGGGCAATGGTCGGGATCGCTTCGCCCTTGAGGCCGGGCTTGATGTATTGGAGTTCCGATTCAGGAATGGTCGTGCGAACGATCAGCTTGTCCGCGTTAACGACTGTCATGAACACTTCATGGGGAGCAACCTTGCCGCCGGAGACCAGCTTCTTCGCAGACTCAGCAGCCGTGGGCCATTTGCCGTTCTGGCAGATGCCGTAATAAACGATGCCATCAAAAGGAGCGGTGACGTCCATGCGCTTCAAGTCTTCACGCAGGTCGTCGAGCTTTTTGTCGCTCTTCCGTGAATCGCGGCGGAGCTTTTCCAAGTCCGCTTCTTTCTTGGCCAACGTGGTAGGCAGAGTGGCTTCCGCGAGAATGACCGCGAAGTCCTGCTCGTTCTTGGATTGAAGCAGCTTCTGGCGCTCGCGAGGAATGTTGACGCTCAGCTCGCGTTCGGTCGTCTGCTTGGTGGTTTCCAGGCGGAAGGTGGCGGCTTCGACAGCGAACTTTTGGCGTTTCAGGACGATCTCCTCAGTTTCCTCGGTGAGATGGTCCTGCTTGTACATTTTCTCAAGTTGCTTCAGCTCCTCGGCCTGATCATTAAGATAATAAACCGCATTCGTGAGTGAGAAACGGGCATTGTTCTCGCGCTGCGCACGCTGCACGGTCTCGAAGTAAGAAAAATCTTCGTTGGCAACCTTGTGAGCCACCTTGGCTGCTTCGAGCTTGAGCGGAGTCGTTGAGCGGAGATTGTTCAGCTCAGCGTAAGCAAGGTCCATGGCGAGCTTGCTGCCAGCGCGATCCTGCTCAAGGTCAGTGATCTGTTCCTGAATTTTTTCCAGATCGAACTTAACGAGCTTCTCGCCTTTTTTAACCGTGGCGCCATGCTGCGTGGCTTCAACGATGGTGAGATCAGCCCAAACCTTCGGCCCAACCTTGATCGGCGCCATCTCTCCTGCTTCGAAGATGCCATCCACCTTCACTTTGGCTTTCAAGGAACCGCGGGAGACTTCGACCGCAGGGTTAACAATCGGAACTTCGTCCTTGGACGCAGCGAAAGCAGGAGCCGTGGCGGCGAGCAGAGCGAAAGCGGAGATGGGGAGGAGTCGGTTGAGTGACGTTTTCATGACGGTTATGCCAGTATGTAGAGGCGCTTAAAGAAATGTGACAAGGAATTTTGAAGGCGAGACATCCGCAGATAGAGCCAAGCGCCCCCCCCATCACAAAAAAACGTGTTTATCGTGTTTTCTTAAGGAATCCGCGTGTTTCCACTATGTGAAAATGTGTTTTTGGACAGATGGAATGTGTTTCTGGACATACCCATGCGTGCGCTGGAAATCGGTCATTACCATGCGGAGCGCTGTCAAAAGAGCTTGCGCGTGGGGCAGGGGAGAAGCATGCGGGTGTCATAGTTAGTCGGCTTCGGGCAGATCTCTGCCACGTCAAAGCTTGTAACGCAACATGACAACGTGAGCAAGAGGAAAGCGTGGCTGCAAAGAACCCCGCACATAGAGGAGGTGGTGAAAGCGCTCGGTTATGGGCTGACGGCGCGGAGGTCAGCGACAATATTCGGCAGGACGTTCAACAGGAGGTCGATTTCAGCCTCTGTGTTGTAATAGCCGACGCTGAAGCGAAGCGAGCCCCGGGCGAGATCGCGATCCAGGCCCATCGCCGTGAGGACGTGCGAAGGCTCGAGTGACCCGGTCGTGCAAGCGCTGCCGCTGGAGGCGCAGATGTTGTGCTGGTCCAGCTTGAGGAGGATCGCTTCAGCTTCAATTTTGCTGAACGCGATATTAGAAGTGTTCGGAAGGCGAGCGTCGCGGCAACCGTTTCGGGAGGTTCCTGGAATTGAGCGCAAGATGCCTTCCTCCAGCTTATCGCGAAGTTTGCGCACACGCCCGTTCTCCTCCGGCAGCCGTTCCTGTGCGAGCTGAGCGGCTCGTCCAAAGCCGATGATGTAGGGGACGTTTTCCGTGCCCGCGCGTTTGCCTCGCTCCTGATGGCCGCCGACGAGGTAGGGAGAATACTTCGCGTGCTTGCGCACGTAGAGGACACCAATGCCCTTTGGCGCGTGAAGTTTGTGCGCCGAGAGCGAAAGCATGTCCACGCCGAGCGCTTTGACGTCGATGGGAATCTTGCCCGCGACCTGGACCGCGTCGGTGTGAAAGAGCACCCCTTTGCTCTGACAAATGGCGGCGATTTCATCGATCGGGAAGAGAACGCCAGTCTCGTTGTTCGCCCACATGATGGAGACAATGGCCGTGTCCGGCCGGATGCTCTCGTGAAGCAGGTGGAGGTCTAACGAGCCGTCTGGCTCGATGGGCAGGAAAGTGACTTCGTGCCCCTGCTTTTGCAGGCGCTTGCTGTGGTTGAGGACAGAGGAATGCTCAACGCTGGTGGTGATGACGTGGCGTTTGCCTGGATGCGTGGTGAGCGCGCTTTGAATGGCGGTGTTGTTGCTTTCGGTGCCGCAGCTGGTGAAGATAATCTCACGCGGATCGGCGTTGATGAGGTTGGCAATGGTTTCGCGCGCGGCCTCAATCTGTTTGCCGAGCTGATTGCCGAAGGTGTAAGCGCTCGATGCGTTCCCCCAGAAATCGCGGAAGTACGGCAGCATGGCGTCAATGACCTCGGGCGCCACGGAAGTGGTGGCGTTGTTATCGAGGTAGCAGACTTTCTGTCCGCGATGATCCGCTGCTGGAGGGGCAACATTCATTTGTCAGACTGAGGATTAAAGCTGAGTAAAAGGGCGAGAGGCAAAGGAATTTTGTGGCATAAAGGAGAGAGAAGGAGGTCCGCAGACTTCGCAGATTAACGCAGATCAGGAAGAACGGAAGTTGAGCAGAGTAGAACATGACGCAATTCGCGCGTGGCACCGCCGCCGCCAACATCGGATGAGGGTTGAATAGTGAGCCTCCTTTCGTCGGGCTGCTACATTTAAGAGAGGGAGCTTGACCGGGTGGCGGAGAGGCTCTTTAACGGCGCGATGGAAATTGTGGTCGTTGATGGGCATACGCTCAATCCCGGGGATCTGAGCTGGCAAGGAGTTCAACGCTTCGGAGCCACGACCATTCACCCGCGCACTGCCCCCTCGGAAATCGTGGATCGTTGCCAAAATGCGGAGGCGGTTCTGACGAACAAGGTGCCCTTTTCTGCGGAGACGATCGGCCAATTGCCGGGTCTGAAGTACATCGGGGTCACCGCAACTGGGTACAACATCATTGATGTGGAAGCTGCGAAGCGGCGGGGAATCGTCGTCTCCAATGTCCCGGAATATGGGACGGCTTCCGTGGCGCAGCACACGTTCGCGCTGCTTCTGGAACTCACCCAAAACGTTGGGGCTCACGCGGAGGGGGTGCGGCAGGGGCGATGGTCGCGCCAACCGGATTTCTGTTATTGGGACAAGCCGCTTGTCGAGTTGCAAGGGTTGACGCTGGTGATCCTTGGGTTCGGGCGCATCGGGCAGGCGGTTGGGAGGATCGGGTTGGCTTTTGGCATGCGAGTCGTGGCTGTTGGGCGGAAGCCGCTCTCGAAGGAGCTGGATTGGGCGGAGCAGTTGCCGCTGGAGCAAGCGCTTGGGCAAGCGGACGTGCTTTCCCTGCACTGTCCTTTAACGCCGGAAACCAAAGGGATCATCAATCGGGAGCGGCTACAACAGATGAAAAAAACGGCGTTCCTGGTGAACACGAGTCGCGGGCCGCTGATTGTTGATCAAGACCTAGCCGATGCGTTGAACGAGGGCAACCTGGCAGGCGCCGCCCTGGACGTGCTCAGCGTGGAGCCGCCGCCGGTATCCAATCCGTTGCTCTCGGCCAAAAATTGCCTGATCACGCCTCACCAGGCTTGGGCGACCTTTGCGGCGCGGAAGCGCCTTCTGGAGATGTCCGTGGCCAACCTGGAGGCGTTTGCTCGCGGGACGCCGACGAATCGCGTCGCGTGACCGATCTTTAGGAAGTTGCGAGCGGGAATGTTTGTTGACCCTGCTGGAAGCCACTCCTAGTATGCTGGAATTAGTGCAATGAAACGTTTTGTTTCTTTATTGGCTCTGATCGCGAGCCTGGCTTCTGCGCGCGCCGCAGCGCCGGAGTTGGTCAATGGCGTCCTGGTGATCGTGAACGACAACGTGATCACGTACAAGGACGTGCAGAACTCCATTATTCCGGACCTCGAATTTTTGGAACGCCGTTTCGCCGGCCAACCCCAAGCCTTCGAGCAACGCCTTCGCCAGCTCGAAAAGGAGCGCCTGGAACTGCTCGTCGAGAACGCGCTCATTTTGTCGGAGTTCAACAGCAATCCGCGGTATCAGTTGCCGGAGAGCTACATCGAGAGCCGCATCAATGATGACATTCGCAAATACGGTGATCGCCTGACGATGACCAAGACCTTGCAGGCGCAAGGGCTCACGTATGAAGCCTATCGCAAGAAGGTGCGTGAGAAGATTATTCTGGAGCTGATGTGGCGCCATCATGTGCCAGTGGATCCCTTGGTTTCCCCGGCAAAAATCGAGCGCTACTACGAGGAGAACAAAGATAAGTATCGCCTCTCTGACCAAGTGAAGCTGCGGATGATCGTTCTGCAAAAACGTCCAGGCGGAGCGGATCCGGCTGCCTTGGCCAAGGAAATTAACGCAAAGCTCGCGGAAGGCGCTCCGTTCGATGAGATGGCCCGCATTTATTCCCAAGGCTCCCAGGCCGCAAATGGCGGGGATTGGGGTTGGGTCGAGAAAAATATTCTCCGCAAAGAATTGGCCGACACCGCCTTCGCCATGAAGCCGAAGGATCCTGCCAAAACTGTCGATACTCCGGACGCCGTTTACATCATGATGGTTGAGGACGTGAAGCAAGAGCACGTCAAGAGCCTGGTGGACGTGCGCGATGACATCGAAGCAGCCCTGAAAGCCGACGAGAACAAGAAGATCCGCGAGAAGTGGATCGCTGGCCTGAAGAAGAAGGCCTTCGTCGCGTATTTTTAGCCGCGGCGTTGCGGCTCGTTGGCCCCCCTGAATGGTAGGCCTGGTCCCCGACCGGGCGCGGCGTAGCGTAATTCACAAGATTGCCTTTACGGCGCCGGGGCCAGCGCTACAGTCGCGCGCATGGCTTCTGAGTTCGATCAAACTGAGTTCATCGATACGGACTTCACCCCTTCCCGCCAGGCTGATGAGGCTCCTCGCAGGCCCCAAATCGCCGCTGCCCAACGCCCCCTCAGTCGCGAGGAGTTGGACAGCAAAGTCAGCGAAGCACAGCAGAAGCTCATCGAGCTGAAGCGCGCGCAGGAGGAATTGGAACGCGAGCGCGCAGCCCTCGAAGAAGCGCGCCGCCGCCGCGCTGAATACCAAAACGGCCGAGAGGAGATGCTTCAGAATCTCACGCGCGGCATCGGCCTGCTGGAGGAGGCGGAGTTCAACGCCCGCCGCGACGCGGAACAGATGGCCAAGAGCCTGGTTGATCTTCGTGCGGCCTTGAACAACGTGAGCGGGCTAAACGAAGAGCTTTGGACGCAGGAGAATTGGAACACGGAACTTACCCGCGCGCTGACAACATTGGAAAACGCGCGCATGGAATGGAACTCCGCGCGCATGAAGTTCACCCTGCTGAATGGTGAAGCCGGCGCCGCTCCTGGTCCAAGCGCCAGACTCGGAAAGGCCGTTCTGACCGAAATGTCTCTGAAGCAGTTGGCGAAAGTTGGCCTTGGGCTAACCTGGCCTTTAGTGCTGGTGGGAGTGTTGATCTTTGGGGCGTTAATGGCTCTGCTGCTCAAATAATCCTATGTCTATGGGAGTCGGTTGGATCGAATTGATAATCCTCACTGGGGTGTTGCTGGGCGTGCTCGTCTTTTTCATGCTCCGGCGGTAGGTTGAGCGATGGCGTTGTTCGTCCGAAAAAAAGATCCGCTGGAGGAACGGTCGAAAAGCCTCAGCCTGGAGCTGGCTCGGGTGCGCTCGGAGATTGAAGCCATCAAAACCGGCCAACCAAGAGTCCGATCAACGGCGCGGCCAGGCAAAGCGTTGCGCACACCCATCTTTGAAGCTCCATCCAGCGGGCAGGAGACTGCCCTCCACGCCGAGCCGGCGCCTGAAGTGTTCAATGAGCTTGGGATGAAGAAATTCAACCTCGCGCATGCGTTTGGGCGGCTGCAGGCGCAGTTCCGCGGGCCGGACACGAGCAACCCCAAGCTTGTGAGTTACCTGGCGGCCGGAAGCATCCGCGGCCTCAAACCGCTGCGATACGAGAAGCGGGTAGCCCGCAACCGGTTCATCGCGCTCTGCATTGTGCTGCTGCTTTTGCTGTGGGGATTGTTGGCCGTGGTGTTCCAAGCTCGATAATTTTTATGAAGAACCGAATTGCCTCTGAAAAAATGTCCTGGCGCTTGCCCGTGCGGTGCTCGCTGGGTGAATTTGTCGCTACTTTTACGGCAGAAGGGCTATCGGAACTCGATTTTCCCGGCTCCCAGGTTGAGGGCGCCGTTACAAACGCGCCGCAGGAGGTCCAAGGTTGGGCAAAGTTGGTTGAGCGCGCGTTGGCGGATGTGCTCGCTGGCAAGCCGCCAGGAGCGCTGCCGCCGCTGGCCTTCGCGCGCGGGACGGATTTTCAAAAAGCGGTTTGGCGCGAGCTGCAGGGGATTCCATTGGGCAAGACAATTTCTTACGGGGAAATCGCGGCGCGTCTCGGAAAGCCTGGAGCCGCTCGCGCTGTGGGGGCGGCTTGCGGCGCGAACCCAATTCCTGTTCTGGTGCCCTGTCACCGCGTTCTCGCGTCCAATCGCAAGCTGGGCGGGTTCTCTGGCGGCTTGAGCATGAAGATTGAGTTGCTTGCGCGCGAAGGGGTGCGGGAGTTCGCCCGTGTGCGCGAGTTGCCGTTAAGGGGCGCGTGAACAAGGCTGAGTGGATCAAAAGCTTCAAAGGCCGGGAGAAACTTCCCGCGCTCACGGCTTATGATTTCCCGCTGACCCGCATTTTGGATGAAGCGGGTGTGCCGTTCATCCTGGTGGGCGATTCGGTCGGGATGGTGGCGCTCGGTTATCCGGACACCACGCACGTCACATTAGCCGAGATGGAGCACCATGTTCGCGCTGCTGCGCGCGCACAGCCCAAGGCGCTTCTGGCCGCGGATCTTCCTTACAAATCGTACGAGACCCCGGAGCAAGCTTTGGCAAGCGCGCGGCGCCTGGTCGCTGCGGGAGCGGAAGCGGTCAAAGCGGAAGGGGGGGCTGAGATCCTGCCGCAAGTTGAGGCAATTATTGGCGCGGGCATTCCGTTTTGCGGCCACTTGGGGATGTTGCCGCAACACGTGATCGAAGAGGGCGGCTACAAGATAAAAGGCAAGACGGCCACTGAATTGGAAGCCCTCGTGGCGGACGCGCAGGCGTTAGAACGCGTAGGGGCATTTGCCATCGTCCTTGAGTTGGTGACGCCAGCGACGGCGCGCGCCATCACTGAGGCGGTCGGCATTCCTACCATTGGCATTGGCTCGGGGCCCGATTGTGATGGGTCTATTCTCGTTACGTATGATCTGCTCGGAATGTTTCCCTGGTTCACCCCGAAGTTCGTGAAACCTCGGTTGAATGCGGCTGATCAAATTCGCTCGGTGGTGTCCGAGTGGAAAAGTTCTGTCAGCGCGGGTCAGCCTCTCGCCCCAGCCAAATGAGCAAGCTCTCCCATTTAAATGCGGCGGGGGAGGCTTCGATGGTTGATGTCTCCGCTAAACCGCCCCTTTTGCGTGAAGCGGTGGCCCGCGGGGAAATCCGCCTGAAGCGCGAGACGCTCGATCTCATTCAATCGAACGGCATTCCGAAAGGCGACGTGCTCGCGACCGCCCGCCTGGCGGGAATCATGGCGGCAAAACGGACGGGCGAACTTATTCCCCTTTGCCATCCGCTGCCAATCACGCATGCCGAAGTGGTGTTCGAGATACCGGTTGAAAAGGATCGAATTGTAATCACAGGAACGGCTCGTGTGGTGGGCCCCACGGGTGTGGAGATGGAAGCCCTTACCGCCGTCAGTGTGGCCGCGCTTACCATCTACGACATGTGCAAAGCGGTGGATAAAGAAATGGTGATCACGGCGGTGCAGTTGGTTTCCAAAACCAAAAAACCCCTTGCATAGCCTTGCGCGGGGTTCGACGAATATGAATCGGCGCACATTTCTCCAATCTACCGTCGCAGCCGCTCTCGCGGCGGCCATCCAAGGAGCAGTCCCTGCGCGCCGCCCGTGCATTCTGCTGCGCTCCTCCTGGCAAGTGGTGAACATCGGAGACATCGCCCATACGCCCGGCGTGCTTGCCTTGCTGGAAAAGCATATCCCCGAAGCGGAGGTGATCTTGTGGGCCTCGAGCGACCTCTCGCCGGAAGTTGCGGCTATGGAGCATCGCCGTTTTCCCAAGCTGCGGATCGTCAAGGGGAGCATTCGTGAGGACGGAACGGTCACGGACAAAGCTCTTGAGGAAGCCATTCAGGAAGCCGATTTCCTCCTGCACGGTTCAGGCCCTTCCTTGGTGGCCGCAAAAGATGTCGCCGCTTTTATGAAACTGACGGGCAAGCCGTTTGGAGTCTATGGCATCACGCACGGCTCCTTCTTCACGAGTCGCACCGACAAGGATTTATTGAGCAAGGCGAAGTTCGTCTTCTTCCGCGACTCAGTTTCGCTCGCGCACGCCCGCAAGGAGGGAGTCACAGCGCCTGTGATGGAGTTCGGTCCCGACGGCGCTTTCGCTTGTGACCTGCGGAATGATGCCGCCGCCGAGCAGTTTTTAAAAGCGAGCAAGCTTCAGGAGGGAAAGTTTGTTTGCTGCATTCCACGCCTGCGCTACACGCCGTATTGGGAAATGCGCGGCGAAGCAATGACCGCGGAGCAACGCCGCCGTCACGCGCGGAACGAAGCGATGGCCGAGCATGACCATGCGCCGTTGCGTGAAGCAATCCGCGCGATTGTGAAGGAAACGGACTTCAGAGTTCTCCTTTGTCCCGAAGACAAAAGTCAAATGGCAGTAGGCAAGCGTTGGATCCTGGAGAAGTTAGCGCCCAGTGAGCGTCAGCGGGTGGTTTGGAGGGAGGAGTTCTGGCTCACGGATGAGGCTTTGAGCACGTATGTCCGCAGCGCTGGGTTGTTTGGTTTGGAGATGCACTCGCCTATCATGTGCATCGGCAATGGCGTTCCAGCGATTGTCTGCCGTTTCGAGGAGCAAACCAGCAAAGGCATCATGTGGCGTGACATTGGACTGGGGGACTGGCTGTTCGATTTTGATCGGGAAGAAGATATTCAGCGATTTACGCCAACGGTGCTGGAGATGTTATCGAACCGTGCAGGAGCGTTGGCCAAGGTCAACCAAGCGCAACAATTCGTTCAGCAGCGCCAACGCGAGACTATGGCTCACGTGTCGAAAAGCGTGGCGGAGAACCAGAGCTGAGCTGGTTTAGTTCGTTGATCTTTGCTCCGTG
>Ga0196963_10000572_pt1 | contig 31561 bp, 22 predicted proteins | sample S1_5metaG_FD_148600 | JGI IMG/M metagenome (GOLD analysis project Ga0196963, IMG submission 148600) | Soil microbial communities from Anza Borrego desert, Southern California, United States - S1_5 | ecosystem: Environmental > Terrestrial > Soil > Desert | place: USA: California | collected...
GGGCCGCCGGGCCAGCCGGCGTGGCAGGCAAGGCCGGCGGCCGCCGGTGGAACCAGGGCTGCGCCCGCTCCAGCTGGCCGGCCAGGCGGAACAGCGTGGCCTCGTCGCCGAAGCGGCCGGCGAACTGCACGCCCCACCGGCAGCCCGCCCGCGGTCCAGTGCAGCGGCACCGACATCGCCGGCTGCCCGGTCGCGTTGAAGACCGGCGTGTACGGGATGAAGGCGAAGGCCTGCTCGACCATCTGCCGGTGCGCGCCCAACGCGCGCAGCAGCCGCGGCGAGCCGATGGCCGACATCAGGCGCATCTGCCGCTGTTCGAAGGGCGTGGGCTGCAGCGCGCCGATCGGCGGCGGCAGGTGGCCGAGCGTGGGCGACAGCAGCACGTCGATCGACTCGAACAGCGCGCCGATGCGGCGGCCGGTGAGCTGCAGCACGCGCTCGGCGCAGAGGAACTCGTCGGCGCTGAAGGACCGGCCCAGCAGCCCCAGGGCCCAGGTCGTCAGCTCGTGGTCGGCGCGGCGCGGCCGCCGCTGCAGCTGGCGACCGATGTGCTCGATCTGGCTGCGCACATTGGCTGCCAGCACGGTGAGGAAGGCCATTCCGAAGGCCTCGCGCTCGACCGGCAGCCGCACCTCCACCACGTCGTGGCCCAGCGTGCGCAGCAACACCGCGCTGCGCTCCACCGCCTCGCGGCCGTCGGCGTCCAGCGTGCCACCGAGCCAGGGCGTCAGGTCGACGCCGACGCGCAGGCGGCCGGGCTCGGTGGCGGCTTCGTCGAGGTAGGGCCGCGCCTGCGCCGGCGCCGCGAAGGGCGGGCCGGCGTCGGCGCCGGCCACCGCATCGAGCAGCGCGGCGCTGTCGCGCACGCTGCGCGTGAGCCCGTGCTCGATCGCGAAGCCGCTCCACAGCGAGCCCAGGTCGGGTCCACTCGGCACGCGGCCGCGCGTCGGCTTCAGCCCGAACAAGCCGCAGCACGAGGCGGGAATGCGGATCGAGCCGCCGCCGTCGCCGCCGGTGGCCAGCGGCACGAAGCCGGCTGCCACCGCCGCGGCCGAGCCGCCGCTGGAGCCGCCCGGCGTGCGCGCGAGGTCCCAGGGGTTGCGCGTCGGGCCGCAGATCTCGGGCTCGGTGAAGGGGGCCAGGCCGAATTCCGGCGTGTTGGTCTTGCCGACGATCAGCGCGCCGGTGGCCCGCAGGCGCCGCGCGAACTCGCTGTCGTGGGTGGCCGGCGGCAGCGTCTTCAACAGGCGGTTGCCGTGCCAGGTGCTGAGGCCGCGCACCGTCGCCAGCAGGTCCTTCACCAGCACCGGCACGCCGGCGAAGACGCCTTCGCGCTCGCGCCCGGCGGCGCGCTGCGCGGCCAGCTCGGCCCGCGCGAAGCCGGGGCACTCGGCGATCACCGCGTTCAGCGCGGCATTGCCGGCGGCGATGCGGGCGAACGCCGCGTCGAGCAGTTCGTCGGCGCTCACCTCGCCGGTGCGCACCAGCGCGGCCAGGCCCAGCGCGTCGTGGTGCTCGTACTCCTCCGGGGTCATCGGGGCTCCTCGTCTGGCGCGGAATATAGAGCGCCACGGCGCAGAGCGGCCCGGCGGAACGCCCGGCTCGGCGCCGCGTCGCCACGGGGCCGGCTGGCACACTGCCGCGATGTCCCAGGCCACCTACCTCCTGCTGCCCGGCCTCGCGAGCGACCGCACGCTGTGGCGCGACCAGATTCCATGGCTCGAACAGCGCGGCCCCGTGCACGTCACCGACGCGCATGCGCGCCACGCGACGCTGCCGGACATGGCCGCCGCGCTGCTGGCGGAGACCGAGGGCCCGCTGGTGCTGATCGGCACCTCGATGGGCGGCATCCTGGCATTGGAGGCTTGCCGGCAGGCGCCGCGCCGGGTGCGGGCGATGGCCTTGCTGGGCAGCACGGCACGCCCTGACACGCCGCAGATGAAGGAGTTGCGCATCGAGGCCGCCATGCTCTTCGAGCAAGGCCGCATGGACGAGGTGCTGCGCGCCAACATCCCCTTCGCCTTCCACCCCTCGAAGTCAGCCGACCGTGCGCTGGTGGCGGACTACCTGGCGATGGTGCGCCGCGCCGGCGCAGCGCAGCTGGCCCGGCAGAACCGCGCGATGGCGGCGCGGGCCGACCTGCGGCCGCTGCTGCCGGGCATCGCCTGCCCGGTGCTCGTGGTCTGCGGCGAGGACGACCTGCTGACCCCGCCGGCCTGTTCGGAAGAGATCGCCGCCGCCGTACCGCAGGCGCGGCTGGAACAGCTGCCCGCCTGCGGCCATCTGTTGACACTGGAGCAGCCGGGTCGGATCAACGCGCTGCTGGCCGACTGGCTCAACGATTCCTAACATCTGTTAACACTGGGGCGGCCATCCGGGCACATGAGCCTGTCGGGCAGATTGACACATCGCCGAGCGTGCAAAGAGAAAGTCAAACGCCACAAGGACTTGCAATGCGGCCCGAGGCTTGCTTGCTGGGCTGATCCAACCCGCCTGCCCCATCCATGCGTCCCATCACCCGCGTGCTCGCCTCATCCCTGCTCCTGGTCGCCACCGGCGCCAACGCAGCGATCGTCACCTTCAGTTCCCGCAGCAGCTTCGACGCCACCTTCAGCGGCGCCGTGCGCGAGACCTGGGACAGCTTTCCCGATGGCACGCTCATCGCCCACGGCGGCACGGCCAATGGCATCACCTACACCACCAGCGGTGGGACGTCCGTGGTGGTCACCAACGACTTCCTGCCCTCCACCACGCCGAACACCCTGGGCAACGGCGTTCGCGGCTTTTTCCAGGATGGCGAGTCGGTCACCTTCATGTTCGGCGCACCCGTCATCGCCTTCGGCATCGACATCAACACCGGCTCCAAGGACGCTGGCGCTTACACCGCCACCACCAACCTCGGCAACTTGGTCGGCAGCTTGTTCGACGCCTTCCCGGGCGCCGAAACCGGGCAGTTCATCGGCTTCTCGTCGGACATCGCGTTCAGCGCGGTGACCATCACCACGACGGTCCGTTTCGGCTACACGCTGGACACCCTGCGCGCGGTCAATCAGCCCAAGGTCGTGCCGGAGCCCGGCACGCTGCTGCTGTCTGCATTGGCGCTGCTGGCCCTCGGGATCAGCCAGCGCCGCGTCGGTCGGGTTTGAACGATGCCGAGCCCGCAAGGCGTCCGGTACGTTCTTCAGCGCCGTACCGCATCCGACAGCGCGGCCACGGGCGCCGAGGCCCAGCGCAGCACCCAGGCTTCGAACTCCGCCATCGGCAGCGGCTTGCTCAGGTAATAGCCCTGCGCCTCGTCGCACTGCAAGGCCCGCAGCTGCTCCAGGATCGCGCGGTTCTCGACCCCCTCGGCCACCACGCTCAGGCCGAGGTTGTGCGCCAGGTCGATGGTCGAGCGCACGATCTTCGCGTCGCCCGCCTCGCGTTCCATCGACATCACGAAGCTCTTGTCGATCTTCAGCTCGTTCACCGGCAGCCGGCGCAGGTAGGCCAGCGATGAATAGCCGGTGCCGAAGTCGTCGATCGACAGCTTGAAGCCGCGGCCGGCCAGGCGGTTCAACGTGGCCTCGGCACGCTCCGGATCGTCCATCGTCGCGCTCTCGGTGATCTCCAGGCAGAAGCCCTCGGCGGCCGCTTGGTGGCGTGCCAGCAGCGCGTCCAGCTTGTCAGGCAGTTCCGGGTCCAGCAGGTCACGCGTCGACAGGTTGACCGAGACCCGCTGCACGCCGAGCCGGGCCAGCGTGCCCTGCTGCCGCGCCGCTTCTTCGAACACCCACAGCGTGATGCGGCGGATGAAGCCCGTCTGCTCGGCGAAGGGGATGAACTGCACCGGCGGCACCAGGCCGCGCGCCGGGTGCTGCCAGCGCACCAGGGCCTCGGCGGCATGGGCGCGGCCGCTGGGCAGGTGCACCTTGGGTTGCAGGTACAGGCGCAGCTCACCCTGCTCCAGCGCCTGGCGCAGCTCGCCCAGCAGCGACAGCGTGCTCGCGCCGCCGGCCTCGGCGGCTGGGTCGTAGACCTGGGCGCCGGCGGTGCGGGCCTTGGCGGCGTACATCGCCACCTCGGCCCGGCTCAGCAGCGCGTCGGCTTCGCGCGCGTGCGCCGGCCAGCAGGCGATGCCGATGCCGGCCGACAGGTCCACCGCCTGGTCGTGCAAGGTCAGCGGCGTCTCGAAGCTGCGCACCAGCTGGTCGGCCACCTGCATCGCGCGGGCGGTGTCGGCCTGCGGCATCAGCAGCGCAAACTCGTCGCCGCCCAGCCGCGCCACCAGGTCGCCCGGCCGCACCACGCCCTGCAGGCGCATGGCGATGCCCTTCAACAGCGCGTCCCCGCTGGCATAACCCAGCGCGTCGTTGACGTTCTTGAAGCGGTCGACGTCGAGCATCAGCACCGCGATGCGGTCGTGCGCCGGGTCGGCGGCGGCAATGGCGGCGGCCACCGCATCACGGAACTGCAGCCGGTTCGGCAAGCCGGTCAGCTGGTCCCAGTAGGCCAATTGCACGATCTCGGCCTGCTTGGCGGCGATGTTGACGCGCATGTGGTCGAAGGCCTTGGCCAGCTCGCCCACCTCGTCGCGCCGCCCGGTGTGCGACAGCGGCGTGTCGTACTGTCCGCGGCCCAGCCGCTCGCTGGCGCGCGCCAGGTCGGACAGCGGCTGCGTCACGCGGCGCGCCAGCCAGGCGCTGCCGGCGCCGAACAGCACCAGGCCCAGCGCCGTCAGCGCCAGCAGCGTGACCTGCAGCTCGCGGTAGGGCTCGACGGCGCGCGCCAGCGAACCGGTGAAGCGCACGCTGATGCGCTGCGCGCCATCGCTCGCCACTGCGGCGCTGTGCACGCGGTGCGGCGAGCCGGCGATCTGCAGGCTGCCCTCGGCCGGGCCGGCCGCCACTTCCACGCCCGGCGCGGTCGCGGGCAGGCTGGTCAGCAGTACCTTGGGCGCGGAACCCGGCGCCTGCAGCACCAGCGTGGCGTGCTGGCCGCTGATGGCGTGCATGTCGGCCACCAGCGATTCGTCCAGCGCGAAGCCCATCACCACCCAGCCCACCACCAGCGGCGCGCGCAGCGGCGCGATGACGAACTGGTGCGGCCGGCCGCCGACCGCCGCCACCGCGCTGCCCTGCCGCGCCAGCTCCGGCGCGATGCGCGCGAGCACGGGCAGCAGCGCGGCGTCGCTGCCGCCGGCGGTGGCGCGCAACGCCAGTTGCGTGTCCAGCAACGCGGCCAGCGTGGCGTCGATGCGGGCGGCGTGGTTGTCCAGCGCGGAGACGATGGTCGGAACGTCGCTGCTGGCCACCGCCTCGCGGAAGGCGAAGTCGGCCGCCAGCACCGCTGCGCCCTGCCCCAGCTTGACCGCGCGCTGCTCCAGCAGCCGGCGCCAGATGCGCTCGGCCACCGCCAGCTCCTCGCTCAGGCGGATCTCGGCATTGGCGGCGATGCTGGCCCGGATCAGCAGGAAGCCGGCAACCTGCACGGCCAGCAGCAGCAGCAGCGAGAACACCACCATGCGGCTGGACAGGCGCCAGTGGCTGAAGCGAAGCCAGCGCGCCAGGGCGTTCATCGCGGCACCCGGCGCCTCACGGCCGCGCGTCCGCCAGCGCGGCGCTGGCCTGTTGCGGTGCGGCGCCCATCGCCAGCGGCTGGTCGGCCGCCGGCGCGCCCACGGGCAGGCTGAGGTGCCAGGTGCGCAGGCGGTAGCTGCCGGCGGGCACGTGGGGCAGCGTCAGCCTCCCATCGGCACCGGTCTGGCCCGCGTAGGGCGTCTCGACGACGACCACCCAGGCCACCATGCGGTCGTGGATGTTGCAGCCCAGCACCGCGATGCCGGGCTTGTCGAACACGACCGGGCTTTCCGGCGTGCCGACGTAGAGCTTGATCTCGAACTTCTTGGCCGGCGAGAACGAGTAGACATGGTGCCGCACCGTATCGCGGTTAGGAAAACTGACCGCGCTGCCCACCGGCACCACGCTGACCTGCGGCGTGAACTGGCGGCCGACCTGCGCGATCTCGATGCCTTGCGCCGGCTTCGAGGCGGCCCGGGCCTCGGGCGACTCCAGGAACACCACCGCGCCAGCCAGCGGCTTGCCGGCGCCATCGGTCACGCGCAGCTCCAGCGGCGCGGCGGCCGCGCCCCGGGCACCCAGCAGCCCGGCGGCCGCCACCGCGAGCAGCACGGCGCCCCTCATGGCTCGATCGCCAGGCCGCTGAGCGCCTGGCCATCGCCGATGGTGCCCAGCAGCGTCGCGCGGCCGCTGCCCAGGTCGACCACGTACAACCGGGTGCGCTCGCCGACGCGCAACGCGGCCAGCGCGCTGTTGTCGAGGTCCGCGATGTCGAAGGCTGCGTCCTGCAGCGGGCCGGTGCCCAGCGGCCCGATGGTCGCCAGCCGGCCGGTGTTGGGCGAGACCACCGGCGTGGCGCCCTCGCGCGAGCCCTGCATCACCAGCATGCCAAGTCCGCCGTCGATCGCGAAGTTGGTGCTCAGCCTGTCGTCGTTCTTGTTGTAGGTGTAGGCCGCGGCCAGCAGCTGGGGCGCGCGGCCGGCATGCGCATCGCCCCGCGCGTAGTGCAGTGCGCCGTCGGGCTGCACGCCTTCGCGCGCGGGATCCCCGTCGACCAGTGCGCCGGTGTCGGGGTGCAGGCGCAGGCTCTGGCCGCGCTCGCCGACGACCCGGATGCGGTCGGCCGCGGGGTTGAAGTCGAAGCCGAAACGTGGATCGGCGAGCGTGATCGGCAGCGGCGCGCCGCTGCCCACCGGTGCCAGCTGCGCGGTAGAGGTGTCGAGCGTGTACAGCCGCCCCTGCGCGGACAGCGCGTACAGCACGCCGCGCGCGACCCGGTAGTCGATGCCGACCAGCGTGTCGCCGGCCGCCAGGCCGCGCAGCGGCAGGCGCTTGAGCAACTGCTGCGGCTGGCCGGCCCGAAAGCTGATGAGCTCACCACCGGCCGTGACGGCATGCACCGTTTCCTGGCGCGCCGTGGGCGGCGGTTCGGCCGCCGACGGTGCGGCGGTGCTGCATGCCGCCACCAGAGCGGCCAGCACAACCGCCATCGAAGCCATGGTCAGGGCCGCCATCGGCGCCGGAGGCGGGGCCGGCAGCGCCGCCGCCAGGCCGGCACGGCGAACGAATCGGCACGCGCGGACGCGGCGACTGGCAAAGGGCATTCGAGTTCTCTCCACCACAAGCAGACCAAGGCGCCGCGCGGGCACCGGCGCGGTTCCCCCAAGGCCCGTCGGCGCCGGCTGCGGGAGGCTCGAGCGTCAGTCCCCCGACGCCGCGATCACGCCCCCGCCCAGGCACACCTCGCCGTCATAGAGTACCGCCGATTGGCCGGGCGTCACAGCCCACTGCGGTTCGTCGAAGCGCAGCGTGAAGCCGGCGGCCGCGGGCGCGTAGTCGCATGCCGCGTCGGCCTGGCGATAGCGGGTCTTCGCGGCCAGGCGGGCCGCCGCCGGCGGTTCGCCCGCGCACCAGCTGACGTCGCCGGCCACGAGCGTGCGCGACAGCAGCCACGGATGGTCATGCCCCTGCACCACGCGCAAGGTGTTCGTGTCCTGCTCCTTGCGCGCGACGAACCAGGGCGCATGCTCGCCGCCGCCGCGCGGCGCGCCGCGTTCCTTGACGCCGCCGATCCCCAGGCCCTGGCGCTGGCCCAGCGTGTAGAACGACAGGCCGACATGCCGGCCGAGCGTGCGGCCGCGCTCGTCCTGGATCGGGCCGGGCTCGTGGCTCAGGTAGCGGTTCAGGAATTCGCGGAACGGCCGCTCGCCGATGAAGCAGATGCCGGTCGAGTCCTTCTTCTTCGCGTTCGGCAAGCCGATCTCCTCCGCCAGGCGCCGCACCTCGGTCTTCTTCAGCTCGCCGACCGGAAACAGCGTCTTCGCCAGCTGGGCCTGGTTGAGGCGGTGCAGGAAGTAGCTCTGGTCCTTGGCTGGGTCCAGGCCCTTCAGCAGCTCGACACGGCCGGCGCCGTCGCTGCCGGCCGCGGCGTTCCAGCGCACGCGGGCGTAGTGGCCGGTCGCGATCTTCTCGGCGCCCAGGCGCATCGCATGGTCCAGGAAGGCCTTGAACTTGATCTCGGCGTTGCACAGCACGTCCGGGTTGGGCGTGCGGCCGGCCTGGTATTCGCGCAGGAACTCGGCGAAGACCCGGTCCTTGTACTCGGCGGCGAAATTGACGTGCTCGATCTCGATCCCGACCACGTCGGCCACCGCGGCGGCATCGACGAAATCGACGTTCGACGAGCAGTATTCGCTGTCGTCGTCGTCCTCCCAGTTCTTCATGAAGATGCCGACCACCTCGTGGCCTTGCTGCTTCAGGAGCCAGGCGGTGACGGCGGAATCGACCCCGCCGGACAGGCCGACGACCACACGGTGCGGTTTCATGGCGTGGATTCTAGGAACGCCGCCCCGGCGGCAGCGCGGCGGGGGCATCGGCAAGGCTGATGACGCTCTTTTCGCAAGATAGGCATGGCGGCTGCCCCGTCGGATAGAGTCACCAGCCCCGAAGACCAGGAAAGCACCGCGATGACCCGTCGCCCTGCCACCGCATGCGCCGCCATCCGCGGCGCCGCCCTCGCCGCCGCCACCGCCACCGCGGCAGCCTTCACGATCATCCCGGCCCAGGCGCAACCGCAGCCGCGCGCCGCCCCGGTATCGGCGGCCACGCCGGCCGTCGCCGCATCGCCGGCCACGCCGGCCGTCGCCGCATCGCCGGCCACGCCGGGCCCCGCCGCATCGCCGGCCACGCCGGGCCCCGCCGCATCGCCGGCCACGCCGGGCCCCGCCGCATCGCCGGCCATGCCGGCCGTGGCCGCCCCCGAGCGCTTCGACTTCGACCGCACGCCCGGCCGGCTGCCGAAGGACGCGCGGCCGCTCAAGTACCGGCTCGAGTTCGAGCTCGACCCGGCGCAGGACGGCTTCGCCGGCAGCGCCGCGATCGAGGTCGAGCTGCGGCGCCCGATGCCCACGCTGCTGCTGCACGCGGCCGACCTGGAAGCCGGCGAGGCCAGCGTGCAGGGCGCGGACGGCCGCCGCCGCGCGCTGCGGGTCGAGCCCGACGCCAACACGTCCACCTGGCGCCTGGTGCCCGCCGACGGCGCGCCGCTGGCCGCCGGCCGCCACACCCTGCGGCTGGCGTGGCGGGGCCAGGTGCAGCTCAGTGGCGAGGGCCTGTACCGCGTCGATGCGGCGTCCACCGGCGGTGCCGGGCCGATGCTGTTCACCCAGCTGCAGGCGGTGTACGCCCGCAGGCTGTTCCCCGGCTTCGACGAGCCGGCCTTCCGCGCGGTGTTCGAGATCGCCGTGCGCGCGCCGCGCGGCCTGCAGGTGGAATCGAACATGCCGCGCCAAGCGCTGCTGGACGAAGGCGGCGCTTCCGGCCGCACGGCGCTGCATCGATTCGCACCCACGCCGTCGATGCCGAGTTACCTGGTGGCGCTGACCGTCGGCCGCTTCGACACGCTGCAGGGCCGCGCCGGCACCGTGCCGCTGCGCATCTTCACCGCGCCCGGCAAGCGCGCACAGGCGGGCTACGCGCTGGGTGCCACGCAGCAGCTGCTGCCCTACTACAGCCGCTATTTCGGCCTGCCCTACGCGCTGCCCAAGCTCGACCAGCTGGCCGTGCCCGGCGTGCGCAACGGCGCGATGGAGGACTGGGGGCTGATCTCGTACAACGAGAGCCTGCTGCTGGTCGACCGCAAGCGCAGCGGGCCCGACACCCAGCGCTGGGTGTTCGCGCTGGCCGCGCACGAGATCGCTCACCAGTGGTTCGGCAACCTGGTCACCGCCGCGTCCTGGGACGAGATCTGGCTGAACGAGGCCTTCGCGACCTGGATGGAAAACAAGGCCACCGACCACTTCAACCCCGACTGGCAGCTGCCGCTGGACGTGCGCCGCCACCTCGACCGCACGATGGCGCGCGATGCCAGCCTGTCCACGCGCGCGATCCGCGCCGGCCTGGTCGACGAAACCCGCGTCAGCGGCCAGTTCGACAACATCACCTACAACAAGGGCGGCGCGGTGCTGAGCATGCTGGAGCAGTGGCTGGGCGCCGAGACCTTCCAGCGCGGCCTGGCCTCGTACATGCGCGAACGCCGCTATTCCAATGCCGCCGCCGGCGACCTGTGGCACCACCTGGCGCGCGCGTCCGGGCGCGACGTGCTGGCCGTGGCCCGCAGCTGGACCGACCAGCCCGGCGTGCCCGTGGTCACGCTGGCGCAGGAATGCCGCGGCGGCCGCACGCTGGTGCGGCTGGCGCAGCGCCGCTTCGCGGTCGAACCCGGCCTGGCGCCGCAGCTGTGGCGCATCCCCGTGCAGCTGCGCCAGGGCCAGCGGCAGGCCACGCTGCTGCTGGACGCCCCGGAGGCCGAGCACGCGCTGGGCCCCTGCAGCCGCGAACCGGTGCTGGCCAACGCCGGCGGCCGAGGCTACTACCGTGTGAAGTACGCGGCCGATGTGCAGCCGACGCTGGCGGCTGCCTTCCCGTCGCTGGCCGCGGCCGACCGCATGACGCTGCTGAGCGACGGCTTCGCGCTGGCGCAGGCGGGCGAGCAGCCGCTGTCGGACTACCTGGCGCTGCTGCAGCAGGTGCCGGCCGCCGCGGGCGCCGGCCGCGCCGCGCTGTACGCCCAGGCCGGCGATGCGCTGAGCTTCCTGGACGATGCCTTCGCCGGCCTGCCGGCGCAGGCCCGCGTGCAGGAAGCGGCGCGCGCGCTGTTCGGCCCCGAGCTGAAGCGCCTGGGCTGGACACCGCGCGCCGGCGAACCGGCGGCAGACGCGACCCAGCGCGTGCGGCTGATCGAGCTGCTGGCGCGCTTCGGCGACGACGCCACCGTGGCCGAGGCCCGCGCCCGCTTCGACGCCGACGCCAGCGGCCGCGCCGCGCTGCCGCCGGCGCTGCGCCCGGGCGTGATCGCCGCGGTGGGCCGGCATGCGACGGAGGCGGAGTTTGCGCGGCTGCGCAGCCAGCTGCTGGCCGCCACCAGCGAGGAAGACCGCTGGCTGCTGGCCTCCGCGTTGGCCGCCGCCGGCACGCCGGCGCAGGTCGACCAGGTGCTGGCGCTGTCGCTGGGCGGGCAGCTGCCGCCGAACATCGCCAGCGCGCTGCCCGGCCTGGTGGCCGACGCCGGCCGCTTCGGCGAGCGGGCCTACGACTTCACGGTGCAGAACTTCGACGCGCTGGCCAAGCTGGCCGGCATCGGCCCCTTCGGCGGCAGCCTGTGGCTGCTGCCGAACGCGGCACAGGCCTTCAACGACACCGCCCGCGCCCAGGCGCTGGAGGACGACCAACGGAGGCTGGCCGGCGACGCCGGCGCGGCCGAGGCCGGGCGCGTGGCGGCCCGCATCCGCCTGCACGCGGCCGTGCGCGAGCGCGACGCGCAGCGGCTTGCAGCCTTGCGCTAACCCACGATGAAAGCGGCTCGCGGCATCTGCAGGCCGCGGGCCGTGCCTCGGCCGTGCCCCGGCCTTGGGTGGCCGCCGCCTCAGCGCGGCCAGCACCAGGCCGTTCCGAAGCGGCCGCGCTACCCGCTCGGCGGCTGGTCCCGTGTACCGGCGGGACCAAGGTGCTCCATTCAACCCAGCGGAAACGGCCGCTGCAGCGTCGCGTCGCCGTGGATCAGGTCGAGCGGAAAGCGCCGGCCCGCGAGGTGGTCGTCGATGCAGCGCATCACCAGCGGGCTGCGATGCTCGGCCAGGCGGGCACGGATCTCGTCGGGCGTGAGCCACAGCGTGCGCTCGATGCCTTCGTCGTAGCGCAGGCCGGGCAGCTCGTCGCCGACACGGCCGCAGTAGGCGATGCGCAGGTACGTGACGTCCTCGGCCGGGCTCGCACGGGTGAAGCGCCAGAAGTACAGGCCCACGAGTGCCTCGGGCGCGAAGCCGCGGGCGGTTTCCTCCAGGCATTCACGCTGCACGGCTTCCTGCGGTGATTCGCCGGGGTCGAGGTGGCCCGCCGGGTTGTTCAGCCGCAGCCCCTCCCGGGTCTGCTCCTGCACCAGCAGGTACCGGCCGCCGTCGGCAATCACCGCGGCGACAGTGACGGCGGGTTTCCAACGCTCGCTGTTCATCGGCCGATGCTACGCCCGGGCCCGCGGAGGATCTCGGGTAAGCTTCCCCGCAAGAAGGCGCCCCGCTCGCACGGGGTACGCGAGGAGATCCGCGGTGCATCGGCCCGAGCGCTGGTGTCTCGCACCCGGCTCCCGCGCGAATCACTCGAGGAGTTGATCTCATGGCATTGCGTATCGGAGTCCCGAGGGAAACGGCTGCGGGCGAAAAGCGTGTGGCCACCGTGCCAGACGTGGTGGCCAAGCTGGTCAAGCTCGGCTTCTCGGTCGCGGTCGAAAGCGGCGCAGGCGACGCCGCCCACTTCGACGACGACAGCTACCGCGCCGCCGGCGCCGAGGTGGTGCCCACCGCGGCCGAACTCTGGGCCGGCTCGGACATCGTCTTCAAGGTGCGGCCGCCCAGCGCGGACGAAGTGGCGCTGATGCGCGAAGGCGGCATGCTCGTCGGCTTCGTCTGGCCGGCGCAGAACCCTGAGCTGATGCAGCAGCTGGCGGCCCGCAAGGCCACCGTGCTGGCCATCGACGCGCTGCCGCGCCAGCTGTCCCGCGCGCAGAAGATGGATGCGCTGACCTCGATGGCCGGCGTCAGCGGCTACCGCGCGGTGATCGAGGCGGCCAATGCCTTCGGACGCTTTTTCAACGGCCAGGTCACGGCCGCGGGCAAGATCCCGCCGGCCCGGGTCTTCATCGCCGGCGCCGGCGTGGCGGGCCTGGCGGCCATCGGCACCGCGGCGAACCTGGGCGCCATCGTGCGCGCCAACGACACCCGGGCCGAGGTGGCGGACCAGGTCGCCTCGCTGGGCGGCGAGTTCGTCAAGGTCGACTACGAGGAAGAAGGCTCCGGCGGCGGCGGCTACGCCAAGGTGATGAGCGAAGGCTTCCAGGCCGCCCAGCGCGCGATGTATGCGCGCGAAGCCAAGGAGGCCGACATCATCATCACCACCGCGCTGATCCCCGGCAAGCCCGCGCCCAAGCTGATCACCGCCGAGATGGTGAAGAGCATGAAGCCCGGCAGCGTGATCGTCGACATGGCCGGCGAGCAGGGCGGCAACTGCGAGCTGACCGTGCCCGGCGAGGCGGTGGTGCGGCACGGCGTCACCATCGTCGGCTACACCGACCTGGTGAGCCGGCTGGCCAAGCAATCCTCGACGCTGTATTCCAACAACCTGCTGCGCCTGGCCGAGGAGCTGTGCAAGGCCAAGGATGGCACCGTCAACGTCAACTTCGAGGACGACGCCATCCGCGGCCTCACCGTCATCAAGGACGGCGAGGTCACCTGGCCCGCGCCGCCCCCCAAGCTGCCGGCCGTGCCGCCCAAGCCGAAGGCCACCGCGGTGGCCGCGCCAACATCCAAAGGACATGGCCACGGCGCCGGCGAACCGATGTCGGCGAAGTCGCTGGCCCTGGTGTTCGGCATCGGCGTCCTGCTGTTCGCCCTGGTGGGCCTGTATGCACCAGCCTCGTTCCTGTCGCACTTCACGGTGTTCGTGCTGGCCTGCTTCGTCGGCTACATGGTGGTGTGGAACGTGACGCCCTCGCTGCACACGCCGCTGATGAGCGTGACCAACGCGATCTCGTCGATCATCGCCATCGGCGCGCTGGTGCAGGTGGCGCCGCCGCTGGACGCGGCCGGCGCGACGAATCGGCCCAACGCGCTGATCCTCGGCCTGGCCGTGTTCTCGCTGGTGCTGACGGCCGTCAACATGTTCGGCGGCTTCGCGGTGACGAAGCGCATGCTGGCGATGTTCCGCAAATAAGAAGAGGACGCTGACCATGACTGCTAGCCTGGCCACCGTCGCCTACATCGGCGCCACCATCCTCTTCATCCTGAGCCTGGGCGGGCTCTCCAACCCCGAGACCGCGCGCCGCGGCAACCTGTTCGGCATGATCGGCATGGCCATCGCGGTGCTGGCCACCGTGCTGGGGCCGCGCGTCACGCCGGCCGGCATCCCATGGATCATCGGCGCACTCGTCGTCGGCGGCGCCATCGGCCTCATCGCAGCCAAGAAGGTGCAGATGACGCAGATGCCCGAGCTGGTCGCGCTGATGCACAGCCTGGTCGGCCTGGCCGCCTGCCTGGTCGGCTTCGCCAGCTACATCGACACGTCCACCGTGTTCCCTACGCCGGCCGAGAAGGCCATCCATGAGGTCGAGATCTACGTCGGCATCCTGATCGGCGCCGTGACCTTCTCCGGCTCGATCATCGCCTTCGGCAAGCTCTCAGGCCGCATCGGCGGCAAGCCGCTGCTGCTGCCCGGCCGGCACTGGATGAACCTGGCCGGCCTGCTGGTGGTGATCTGGTTCGGCCGCGTGTTCCTGCAGGCGCACGACATCGGCGCCGGCATGACGCCGCTGATCGTGATGACGGTGATCGCGCTGCTGTTCGGCATCCACATGGTGATGGCCATCGGCGGTGCCGACATGCCGGTGGTGGTGTCCATGCTCAACAGCTACTCGGGCTGGGCGGCGGCGGCCACCGGCTTCATGCTGAGCAACGACCTGCTGATCGTCGTCGGTGCGCTGGTGGGCTCCTCGGGCGCGATCCTCAGCTACATCATGTGCCGCGCGATGAACCGCAACTTCATCAGCGTGATCGCCGGTGGCTTCGGTGGCGGTGCGCCGGCGCCGGCGGCAGGCGGAGGCGGCGCGGCGCAACCCGCCGGCGAGGTCTCGCCCATCAGCGCCGTGGAAACCGCCGAGCTGCTGCGCGAAGCCAAGAACGTGGTGATCGTTCCCGGCTACGGCATGGCCGTCGCGCAGGCCCAGCACACGGTGTTCGAGATCACCAAGCTGCTGCGCGAGAAGGGTGTCAACGTGCGCTTCGGCATCCACCCGGTCGCCGGCCGCATGCCGGGCCACATGAACGTGCTGCTGGCCGAGGCCAAGGTGCCCTACGACATCGTGCTGGAGATGGACGAGATCAACGCCGATTTCCCGGCCACCGACGTCTCGATGGTCATCGGCGCCAACGACATCGTGAACCCCGCGGCGCAGGACGACCCCACCAGCCCGATCGCCGGCATGCCGGTGCTCGAGGTCTGGAAGGCCAAGACCTCGATCGTGATGAAGCGCAGCATGGCCTCGGGCTACGCCGGCGTGGACAACCCGCTGTTCTACAAGGACAACAACCGCATGCTCTTCGGCGACGCGAAGAAGATGCTGGACGAGGTGCTGGCGGCGCTGAGGGCCTGAGCAGTGCCTGCGCGCGTCGCGCCGCAGGGGCGGGGCCGCACACGATCATCATGGCCGCGCGCTGCGCCATCAGCTCGAAAAGTTTCAGGTCGTGGTGCTCGGGCCGCAAGTACAGGCCGCGGCCGCCATCACTGAAGTTGAGCGGCCCGCCGGTGTGTGCCAGCGACCAGGTGGCGACAACGCCTTGAAGGCTGCTGCCATAACCGGCATAAACCGCGGCGCCTTCATGGCCGCGCAGGTCGGCCTGGCGCAGCACCGGGATGCCGTGCTGCCCCGGCATCACCTGCTGGTACGCCGGCACGCTGGCCGCGGAAGCAGCGACCCAGCCACCGGAGGTTAGCGCCAGCATCGTGCCGTCCGCCAGCACCGCGGCCACGTAGAGCTGGCCGCTGCGGCCGCGGTCGGCCGTGGCGGCCTGCAGTTGCACCGTCATGCTGCTGCGGTGCAGCGGCCCGGACGCATCGGCCCAGGCAGAGAAGCCGGGGCCGGTGCCGCAGACACCCCGCCCACCAGGGCGGCCAGCAGCGCCGCCACGCACCACGCCGCGGCGTTGCGGATCATCGAGAGTGCGTCCATCCCGTGTCCCTTCCTGTCGGCCGACGGCGCCGGCCACGGCCCATTGCAGCCCTGCGGCCCGCGCACCGCCAGCGATATCGGTCACGCCCGGCGGCGGCTTTGCAGGGTCTTTACCCAGGCTTTGCGCGCGCTTGCGAAAGTCGCGCCGGTGACCCGGGCGCTATCGAATGCCCTGATCGTGCCCGGGTCAGGGCTCCGTCAGAATCGCGGCGCAGGAATGGAGCGCACTTGATGGAGAAGATCTGGCTGAAGCAGTACCCCGCAGGCGTGCCGGCGGAGGTGAAGACCGACGTCTACCCCACGCTCGTGGCGTTGGTCGACGAAAGCTTCCGCAAATACCGCGACCAGTGCGCGTACAAGTTCATGGGGCGCGATTTCAGCTTCGGCGAGATCGACGAGGCCTCGCGCGCGATGGCCGCCTGGCTGCAGGGCAGCGGGCTGGCGCGCGGCGACCGCGTGGCGGTGATGATGCCCAACGTGCCGCAGTACCCGGTGGCGGTGGCGGCCATCCTGCGCGCCGGGCTGGTGGTGGTGAACGTCAACCCGCTGTACACGCCGCGCGAGCTGGAGCACCAGCTGAAGGACTCGGGCGCCAAGGCCATCGTCATCCTCGAGAACTTCGCTTCGGTGCTGCAGCAGGTGATCGACAACGTGCCGACCAAGAAGGTCGTGCTCGCGGCGATGGGCGACATGCTGGGCTTCCTGAAGGGCGCCATCGTCAACCACGTGGTGCGGCGGGTGAAGAAGATGGTGCCGGTGCATTCGCTGCCCACGGCCATCCGCTTCAATGACACGTTGTCGCGCGGGCGGCGCATGAGCTACACGGCGCCGCAGGTCGGCCCGGACGACATCGCCGTGCTGCAGTACACCGGCGGCACCACCGGCGTCAGCAAGGGCGCTGTGCTGCTGCACCGGAACCTGGTGGCCAACGTGCTGCAGTCCGAAGCCTGGTACCAGCCGGCGCTGAAAAAAGTGCCCTCGGGCGAGCAGGTCGTTACCGTCTGCGCGCTGCCGCTCTACCACATCTTCGGCTTCACGGCGAACATGATGCTCAGCCTGCGCATGGGCGGCTGCAACATCCTCATCCCCAACCCGCGCGACATCCCCGCGGTGCTGAAGGAGCTGTCGCAGCACCGCTTCCACAGCCTGCCGGCTGTCAACACGCTGTTCACCGCGCTGGCCAACCATGCCGATTTCGACAAGGTGGACTGGAGCCACCTGAAGATCTCGGTCGGCGGCGGCATGGCCGTCACGCAGGGCACGGCGCGGCTGTGGCTGGACAAGACCGGCTGCCCGATCTGCGAAGGCTACGGCCTGTCCGAGACCAGCCCCTCGGCCACCTGCAACCCGGTGGACACCACCGCCTACTCCGGCACCATCGGCCTGCCGATCCCGTCCACCGACCTGAAGCTGCTCGACGACGACGGCCACGAGGTGGCGCCCGGCACCCCCGGCGAGATCGCGATCAAGGGCCCGCAGGTGATGGCCGGCTACTGGCAGCGCCCGGACGAGACCGCGAAGGTGATGACCGCCGACGGCTACTTCCGCACCGGCGACGTCGGCGTGGTCGACGAGCGCGGCTACTTCAAGATCGTCGACCGCAAGAAGGACATGATCCTGGTGTCCGGCTTCAACGTGTACCCGAACGAGATCGAGGACGTGCTGAGCCAGATGCCGGGCGTGCTCGAATGCGCCGCCGTCGGCGTGCCGGACGAGAAGGCCGGCGAGGCGGTGAAGGTGGTGCTGGTGAAGAAAGACCAGGCGCTGTCGGAATCCGACGTGCGCAGCTACTGCGAGGCCAACCTCACCGGCTACAAGCGGCCCAAGGTGGTCGAGTTCCGCACCGAGCTGCCGAAGACCCCGGTCGGCAAGATCCTCCGCCGCGAACTGCGCGACGCCCGCCGCTGATCCATTCAGGCGCCACGGGCCGCCGCTTCTGACATGGATGCGCGATACGTCAAGACCGAGGCCGGTCGCGCGGAATTGCGCGAGCGCCGCCAGCAGTTGCCGCGGCAGGCGCGGCTGCTGCTGGTCATCATCGATGCCAGCAAGAGCGGCGCCGAGTGGCTCGCGGCCGTCAACGGCAGTTCCCAAGCCGACCTGGAGCGCCTGCTCGCTGCCGGACTGATCGAACCGCACGTGGTCACCACGCGCGGCACGGCCAGTGCCTCCCCGGCACGACCGGCGGCCCCGGCTCCGGCCGGGGCGCCCGCCCCAGCGGAGGCCGAGGCACCGATGGCGCTCGAACCGAACCTGCCGTCGCCCGCCATGCCGGCACTGAGCGACGCGGCGCTGGCCGAGCTGGTGCAGTCGCTGGGCTACCGCCCGCTCTACGACCTGCTGACCGCCCAGGCCCGGCCGCGGCTCGGGCTGATCAACGGCTACCGCATGGTGCTGGAGGTCGAGCGCTGCAATGGCGTCGAAGAGCTGCGCGCGCTGGCGCTGCGCTTCGTCGAGTCGGTGCGCCAGGCGCAGGGCGCCGAGGGCGTGCGCCAGCTCTGCTTCGAGCTGCGCGCGCTGGCACCTTGAGCGGGCACCCGGGCCCACGGGTACGCGGGACCACCCGCCGAGCGGCTTGGCGCGGCCGCCGGCGGAACGGCCGGGCGCCGGCCGCGCTTGCCTTCGCTGGGCGTGAGCCACGTGCCGCTGGTGCACACTGCAACCGATGCTTCCCCGGCTTTCACTGCCCCGCCTGCACGTGCCGTCGGCCCTGTCGCCCGGCCTCGAACTGAACCTCCCCGACGGCGCCGCGCGCCACGTGCAGGTGCTGCGCCTGCAGCCCGGCGCTGCGCTGTGCCTGTTCGATGGCCACGGCGGCGAATGGCAGGCCGAGGTCACCGCGATGGGCCGGCGCGACGTGGCGGTGCGCGTCGGTGCGCACCGGCCGATCGAGCGCGAGCTGCGGCTGGCGGTGACGCTGGCGGTCGGCATGCCGGCCAACGAGCGCATGGACACGCTGGTCGAGAAGGCCACCGAACTGGGCGCCGCGGCGCTGCAGCCCCTGGTGTGCGAACGCTCGGTGCTGCGCGTGGACGGCGAGCGTGCACAGCGCAAGGCCCTGCACTGGCAGGCCATCGCGGTGGCGGCCTGCGAGCAGTGCGGCCGCAACCGCGTGCCGGCGCTGCCGCCCCCGCGCCCGCTGCGCGAGTGGCTGGCCACGCTGGGCCCGGCCGCGGCCGGTGAACGCCGTTTCGTGCTGAGCCTGGGCGCCGATGCACAAGCGCTGCCGCCGGCCGGCGCGCTGGCGCAAACGCGGGACCAGGCGGTCGTGCTGCTCAGCGGCCCCGAGGGCGGCCTCACCGAGGCGGAGGAAGCCCGTGCCCGCGACGCCGGCTTCGAACCCGTCACGCTCGGCAAGCGCGTGCTGCGCGCCGACACCGCGCCGCTGGCCGCCCTGGCCTGCCTGGGCGCTGGCGCCTGAGCCGTGCCACCGCACCGTGCCACGATCGATCGGGCCTGCGCCGATCGAGCCGCACCGATCGGTGCCCCCCCCACCCTGCCCCCACCCGCCCGAGCGACACCGCCATGAACCCCCGCCTCCTGCTGCTGACGCTGTGCTCCGGCCTGCTGATGGTCAACAACGTGGTCTTCATCGCCATCAACGGCCTGGTCGGGCTGGCGCTGGCGCCGGCAGGCTGGATGGCCACGCTGCCGATCACCGGCTACGTGGCCGGCGGCGCACTGGCCACCGGGCTGGTGGCGCGGCACCAGCGCCGCTTCGGCCGCCAGCGCGCATTCCAGCTGGGCCTGCTGGTGGCCATCGCCAGTGCCGCGCTGTGCGCGCTGGCCGTCACGATGCAGAACTTCTGGCTGCTGGTCGCGGCCACTGTCTTCGCGGGTTACTACAGCGCCAACGGTTCGCTGTACCGATTCGCCGCGGTCGAGCTGGTGACGCCGGCCTTCAAGGAACGCGCCATCTCGTGGGTGCTGGCCGGCGGCGTGCTCGGCGCGGTGGTGGGGCCCAACCTGGCGCAGTGGAGCCGCACGCTGCTGGCCGCGCCCTTCGCGGGCGCCTACCTGGCGCTGGTCGGCGTGGCGCTGCTGGCGCTGCTGCTGATCTCGTTCGTGCCCTTCCCGCCGCTGCCGGGCCAGGGCCAGGGGCCGCAGGGCCGGCCGGTGGGCCAGATCGTGCGCCAGCCGGTCTTCATCGTGGCCGCCGCGGCCTGCGCCATCGGCTACGGCGTGATGAACCTGCTGATGGCGGCCACGCCGATCGCGATGCAGCAATGCAGCCACCCGTTCTCGTCGGCCGCGCTGGTGCTGGAATGGCACGTGCTGGGCATGTTCGTGCCCAGCTTCTTCACGGGGCGCCTGGTGCAGCGCTTCGGCGCGTTGCGCATCATGGCCGTGGGGCTCGTGCTGAACCTCGCCTGCGTGGCTTTCGCCTTGTCCGGCCAGGACGTGATGCACTTCCTGGGCGCCCTGCTGGTGCTGGGCGTGGGCTGGAACTTCCTCTTCATCGGCGGCAGCGCGCTGGCCACCAGCGCCTGGCGGCCGGAGGAGAAGACCCAGGCCCAGGCGGCGCTGGACTTCTGCGTCTACCTCACGATGACGCTCACTTCGTTCGCCAGCGGCGCGCTGGTCACCACCGGCGGCTGGACGGCGATGAACCTCGGGGCACTGCTGCCGCTGGCGCTGCTGGGCGCGGCGCTGGCCTGGATGGCATGGCGCCAGGCCCGCGGCAGCGCCCAGCCCGCGCCCGCGGCCTGACCGGCACCAGCCCGTCCCGTCCATCCGGCACCACCGACCTCGCAGGACCGACTGGCACGACGGACTCGCACGACGGGCTTGCAACGGCCGACTCACACGACCGACTCACACGACCCACCCCGCGATGGAACTGCGGCAACTGCGCTACTTCGTCGGCGTCAGCGAGGCCGGCAGCCTGCTGAAGGCCTCGGCCCGGCTGCACGTCGCGCAGCCGGCGCTGGGCCAGCAGATCGCCGCGCTGGAGCAGGAGCTGGGCGCGCGGCTCTTCGACCGCTCCAGCCGCGGCGTGACGCTGACCGAGGCCGGCAAGACCTTCCTCGAGCATGCCAAGGTGGTGCTGGCCGACGTCGAGCGGGCGCGCGGCGCGGTGCGCGAATCGACCGCGGCGCCCAGCGGCGAGGTCGCGATCGGCCTGCCGACCACGGTGGCGCTGATCGCGACGGTGCCGATCCTGAAGGCCTGCCGCGAACGGCTGCCGCAGGTGCGGCTGAAGCTGGTGGAGGCCTACAGCGGCTTCGTGCATGAATGGCTGCTGTCGGGCCGGCTCGACCTGGCGCTGCTGTACGGCGACCAGCCCGAGCCCGCCCTGGCGAAGCGCGCGCTGCTGGACGACCGCCTGGCCTTCATCTCCGGCGTGCGCGGGGCCACCGCGCCGCGCACCATGAAGCTGGCCGCGCTGGCGCAGTGGCCGCTGGTGCTGCCGGGGCGCGAGCACGGCCTGCGCCGCATCATCGACGAGGCCTGCGCGCGCGAAGGCATCACGCTGGAAGTGATCGCCGAGATCGAGTCGCTGCCCAGCGTCAAGCGCGCCGTGGAAGCGGGCCTCGGCCACACCATCCTGCCGCTGGGCGCGGTGGCCGAGGAAGTGGCGGCCGGCCGCCTGTCGGCCTCGCCGATCGACGGCCCGGCGATGCCGCGCCGCGTCGTCTGCGCCACCAACATGACCCGCCCGACCACGCCCGCCGCGGCCGCGGTGATCGAGCTGGTGGCCGAGGTGATCCGCGGCCTGGTGGACAGCGGCACCTGGCCGGCGCAGTGGGCGGGGCCGGCCGGACCGCGCCTGTAGCATCCGACCTCCATTGCCGCGCCGCCCATGACACTCCCCCCGCGCTTCGGCGCGAGCTACCGACTCCTCGTCGTCGCCGTGCTCGGCTTCGCCTCCGGCCTGCCGCTGGCGCTGACCGGCCAGGCGCTGCAGGCCTGGCTGAGCGTGGAAGGGCTGGACATCGCGACCATCGGTTTCCTGAGCCTGGTCGGCCTGCCCTACACCTTCAAGTTCCTGTGGGCGCCGCTGATGGACCGCTTCGAGCTGTGGCCGGCGCTGGGGCGCCGCCGCGGCTGGCTGGTGCTGACGCAGCTGGCGCTGGCCGGCGCGCTGTGGCTCTTGTCCGTCACGCCGCCGCAGGGCGCGCTGCAGGTGTTCGCGCTGCTCGCGCTGTTGGTTGCCTTCGTCTCCGCGTCGCAGGACGTGGTGATCGATGCCTACGGCACCGACCTGCTGCCGCAGGCCGAGCGCGGGCTCGGCTCGTCGCTGAAGGTGCTGGGCTACCGGCTGGCGATGATCCTGTCGGGCGGCGTCGCGCTGATCTGGACCGATGCCGCAGCCGGCAGCGGCTGGACCTGGCCCGAGGTGTACCGGCTGATGGCCGGGCTGATGGCGGCGGCAGCGGTGTTCTCCGCCGTGGCCTTGCCCAAGCTCTCGCTGTCGGCGGCGCCGGCCAGCGTCGCGCGGCACGACGTGATCGGCTTCTTCGCGGTGCTGGCCGCCGCCGCCGCGGGCTACCTCGTCACGCTGCACCTGTTCACGCCGCTGGCCGGTGCGCTGCTGGGCCCCTGGCTGAAAGGCGGCAGCCTGGTGCCATCGCTGCAGGCGCGCTGGATCGACCTGCTGGCCTTGTTGATGGGCATCGGCCTCACGCTGCCGCTGGCCGCCTGGGCCGCCCGGCGTGCGCGCTTCGAGACGCTGCTCGGCGGCCTGGCCGCCTATTTTTCGCAGCCCGGCGCCACCGCCTTCCTGGTCTTCATCGTGCTCTACAAGCTGGGCGATGCCTTTGCCGGGGCGCTGATGACGCCGTTCTTGCTGAAGGCCATGGCCTTCAGCTCGGCCGAGGTCGGGGTGGTCAACAAGGTGATGGGGCTGTGGCTGACCATCGGCGGCGCGCTGGTCGGCGGCGTGCTGATGCTCAAGCTCGGGTTGTGGCGTTCGCTGATGCTCTTCGGCGTGCTGCAGGCAGCCAGCAACCTGGGCTTTTGGTGGCTGGCCGCGCAGGGCAAGGGCAGCCTGGGCGCGATGGCGCTGCCGGCCTTCGACTGGTGGATCGTCTCGCTGAAGCAGGCCACCGAGGTGGACGGCGCGCTGCTGATGGTGGTGGCGGTCGAGAACCTGTCCGGCGGCATGGGCACCGCCGCCTTCGTCGCCTTCCTGATGGGGTTGACGCAGCAGCGCTTCACCGCCACGCAGTACGCACTGCTGAGCGCCTTCGCCTCGGTCGGCCGGGTGTGGGTGGGGCCGCTGGCCGGCGTGCTGGCCGAGTCGATCGGCTGGCCCACGTTCTTCATCGTCTCCACCGTGCTGGCACTGCCGGCACTCGGCTTGCTGTGGTGGCTGCGCGCGCCGGTGCAGCGGCTGGAGGTGCTGCCGGGCGCGCCCCTCGACGACGACTGAATCACCCCCAACTGAGCACAATCGCCCCTGGCGGCGACGATTGAACCCCGCCGTTCTCCCGACGATCGGAAGCCTCCATGAACGCACCGTACCGCACCGACGCCTCGATCGACCTGCCGCCGCTGGCCGCGCACGGCGCGCACTGCCGCTGCCTGCTGCATGCGCGCCGGCGCCTGGGTGGCGCGCTGCTGGGCGCTGGCGCGCTGGCGGTGGCCAGCCCGGCCGCGCTGGCGCAGGACTTCAGCGCCGAATGCAGGGTCTCCGGCTTCACCAAGGTGATCTCGGCCGACCAGATCGAGCAGGCCGCCGGCCAGCAGTACGCGCAGATGCTGTCGCAGGCCAGCGGCAAGCGCGCGCTGGCGCCGCCGAACGAGCCGCAGCTGCAGCGCCTGCGCTACATCGCCAACCGCATCGTGCCGTACACCAACAGCTGCAATCCGCGCGCGCGCAACTGGAAGTGGGACGTGAACCTGATCGGCTCCGACCAGCTCAACGCCTTCTGCATGCCCGGCGGCAAGATCGCCTTCTTCCACGGCATCCTGGCCAAGCTGCAGCTGACCGACGACGAGGTGGCGATGATCATGGGCCACGAGATCGCCCACGCGCTGCTGGAGCACGCGCGCGAGCGCATGGGCAAGACCATGGCCACGCGCGGCGCGATCGAGATCGGCGCCGCGCTGTTCGGCATCCAGGGCCTGGGCCGCACGGCGGCGGACATCGGCGGCCAGCTACTGACGCTGAGCTTCTCGCGCTCCGACGAATCCGAAGCCGACGCGCTGGGCCTGGTGACGGCCGCTGCCGCGGGCTACGACCCGCGTGCCGGCGTCACGCTGTGGCAGAAGATGATGCAGGCCAGCAAGGGCGCGCCGCCGCAGTGGCTGTCCACCCACCCCACCGGCGAGACCCGCATCTCGGAAATCCAGGGCCGGCTGCCGCGCGCGCTGCCGATCTACGAAAAGGCGCAGAAGCCCGGCCAGCGCTTCCAGCCGCCGTCGAAGGGCTGAGGAATCCCAGCCAGCCCAAACGCGGCCACTCGTCGAAAGCAAATGCTCGTCGTAGCTCGGCTACTGCCTTGCACTTGCGTCTAGATTGGCCGCGCTTGGACGGCCTGCTCGGGCACGCAGGATTCATTCACAGCTTCCGAGAGCCCTCGCGGGACCGCGGGTGCCCCACTCAGTGCGGCCAGCGCCCCGGCCGCTTTGAAGCGGCCGCGCCACCCACTTGGCGGGTGGTCCCGCATCCTGGCGGGACCGCGTGTGCCAAATCACCACTTGCCCGGCAGGTTGCGCGCCAGGCAGTAGCCGCCTTCGGCCAGCGGCTCGACGAAGCCGCCGCGCTGCAGGTCCTTGACCAGTCGGCTCACCATCTCGCGCGAGCAGCCCAGGCGGTGCGCGATCTCCTGGTGCGTCAGCCGCTCGCCGAGCACGCGGCGGCCGTCCGGCAGCGTGGTGGCCAGCGATTCCAGCAGCTGCTTGAGCCGGCCGTAGACATCGTTGAGCGCCATCTGCCGCGCGCTGAGCGTGGCGGCGCGGGCGCGGCGGATGACCTTGGCCAGCAGCTCGAAGGCGAATTCGGGCCGCTCGGCGATGTAGGCCTGCAGCGTTCGCCGGGTGATGACGACGCAGGTGCTCGGATCGACCGTCATCACGCTGGCTGAGCGCGGGCCGCCATCGAGGCTCATTTCGCCGATGTACTCGCCGGGGCCGTAGACGCCATAGGTGATCTCGCGCTCGCGGTCGCCGACGCTGTAGGCGCGCAGCCGGCCGGACAGGATGATGAACAGCGTCTCGCCGACGTCGCCCTCCTGGATCAGCAGCGTGCCGCGGCGGTAGCGCCGCACCTCGCCGCGCGCTGCCAGGTCGCGCAGCGCGTCGCTCATCGGGGGGGTTTCTACGTCGGGAAGGGTGGCGTCCATCGTGCGCAAGCCGCCCCGAACAGCGGGCGGCCAGCGCGCCATGCTAATGCAGCAGCGCCACAGGCCCCGCCGGCCTGTGGCAACGATTGGTTCCGCGCGGCGCCGCGGTCCGTCCGTCGCCGGCGGCGGTTGGACAGCGTGCCGCTGACCGCGGGCTGGTTGCGCGGGGGCTGGGTGTGTCGGGCCGGGTGCGTCAGCCCTGCGTGCGCTTGGGGCCGGCCGCGCTGCGCCGCCCGGTGCGCGGTGGCTCGGGTGCGACCACGCCCTGCAGCGCGCTGATCAGCGGCGGCAGCATCGCCACCTGGCGCACCAGCGCGCGGATGCTGCCGGACTGGGTCTTTGCGCGGATGCTGCCGATCTGGGTGCGGATGGTCGCCAGGCCCACCCCCTGGCGGTGCGCGATCTCCAGCGGCGTCAGGTCGGCGCACAGGCCCTTGACCACCGTGGTCTCGGCCAGCGTCAGGTTGTGGGCGCGGGCGAACCACTCGACCGTCAGCTCCTCGCAGACCTGGCGCTTGCCCATCACCAGCAGCACGCCGCGGCGGGCATCGCCCGGCAGCTCGGACAGCGGCACGACCGCGACGGTGACGCGGTCGCCCGCGTCGCCCAGCTTCAGCAGCCGGCGCAAGCCGCGCTGCGCGGCGCCGTACAGCGCGTCCTGCAGCAGCTGCACATCCTGCGGGTAGGCGGCCTGCAGCTCGTCGCCCAGCAGCACCAGGGGATGGCCGCGCTCCAGCTCGCGCAGCGCCGCGCGGTTGGCGTGGCACACGCGTCCTTCGGGCGTCAGCACCAGCAGCCCATAGTCGACCTCATCGAGCACCTGCGCCAGCCGGCGCTGCGACTGCGCCGGTGCACGGCGCCGCTCGGGGCCGCTGTAGCGGCGCTCACGTTCGCGCGCGGTGGCGGACAGGGCGAGCGGCCTGGCGTCGGCCTGGGCCAGTGCGCCGCGCAGTTCGCGCGGCAGGTCGAGCATGTTCAGCATCGGAATCCTCCAGCACCCGCCCGCGGGCAAGAGGCTCCCGGGTCAGGCAGACCCAGAGGGTAGGCAGCGCGCATCCCCAATAACGGTGAATCTGAGCGCCGCCGCTTGTGATGGATTCACGCTCGCGGTGCCATCCCGCTGGCGGTGCTCGCCGTACTGGCCGTACTGGCGGTGCTGGCGGTGCTGGCGGTGCTGGCGGTGCTGGCAGTGCTGGCAGTGCTGGCAGTGCTGGCAGTGCTGGCAGTGCTGGCAGTGCTGGCAGTGCTGACGTGCTGACGTGCTGACGGCGGGAGCGGTGGGGCGTTCTGGTGGTCCCGGCGCGCGGCCTGCCATCGCGCTTGCCGGACGCGCCCCGCGGCCGCGCCTCAGGTGCCGCCGACGTAGGGGTTGCTGCGCCGTTCGCGGCCGAAGCTGCTCTCAGGCCCGTGGCCGGGGACGAACACGGTGTCGTCGCCCATCGGCCACAAGCGGCCGGTGATGCTGCCAATCAGCGTGCCGTGGTCGCCGCCGGGGAAGTCCGTGCGGCCGATGCTGCCGGCGAACAGCACGTCGCCGACGAAGGCGCGCTTCGCCTCGGCGCTGTGGAAGACGACGTGGCCCGGCGTGTGCCCCGGGCAGTGCCGCACCGACAGCGTGCAGCGGCCCACCTGCACCGTGTCGCCGTCGTCCAGCCAGCGCGTGGGCGCAAAGGGCTCGGCCTGCGGAAAACCGAACATCTGCGACTGCTGCGGCAGCGCGTCGATCCAGAACTGGTCGGCCGGATGCGGGCCGACGATGGGCAGCCCGTCCTCGCGCGCCAGCGTGCCGGTGGCACCGGCATGGTCGATGTGAGCATGGGTCAGCAGGATCTGCTTCAGCGCGACGCCCAGCCGGGCCACTTCCGCCCGCAGCCGCGGCAGTTCACCGCCCGGATCGATCACCGCGCCCTCCATGGTCTCGTCGCACCAGACGATGGAGCAGTTCTGCTGGAAGGCGGTGACGGGGACGGTGAGGTAGCGGAGCATCGGTGGGCGGATCGTGGGCAGGGAACGGCAGGCCGCGATTGTCGCGACCCGTCGTGCGCCGGCACATCACGCCGGCCCCGCCACCGACTCCCGCAGCACCAGCCCCACGTCGAACACCACGCGGCGCCGCGGTTCATCCGGCGCACGCAGGCGGCGCAGCAACTGCTGCACCGCCTCGACCCCCATCTCGGGCACCGGCAGCTCGATGGTGGACAGCGGTGGCGAGCAGAGGTCGGTCCAGGGGATGTTGTCGAAGCCGATCACCGAGACGTCCTGCGGCACGCGCTGGCCGGCGGCGCGCAGGGCGCGGATGACGCCGACGGCGATCAGGTCGGCGCCGCAGATGACCGCGCTGGCGCGGCGTTCGCGCAGCAGGCGCAGCAGGTCGGGCTCGAGGTCGGCGGAGAAGGCGGCCTCCACCTCCCAGGCCAGTTGGCCGCGCCGGCGCAACAGCGCGCGTGCGCCCTCGGCCCGCTCGCGGGCGCTGGAGGCGGCGAGCGGGCCGGTGATCAGGCCGATGCGCTGGTGCCCGGCATCCAGCAGGCACTGCGCGGCCAGGCGGCCGCCGCTCTCGCAGTCGGCCAGCACGCAGTCGTAGCCGGGCAGGCTGCGGTCCAGCACCACGGTGGGCACGCCGCCCAGCGTGGGCTGCTGGCCCGGCTCGTCGTCGATCGGGAACCACACCAGGCCGTCGACGCCGCGGCGCACCAGCGCTTCGATGGACTGCGACTCGGACTCCTTCGAGCCCTGGCTGTCGGTGAGGAAGACGCCATAGCCCGCTTCGCGGGCGGCATTGATGATGGTCTGCGCCAGCAGCGGGAAGAAGGGGTTGGTGAGGTCCGGCAGCACGCAGCCCAGCGTGCCGGTGCGGCCGGTGCGCATGGCCTTGGCGGCCAGGTTGGGCTGGTAACCCAGCTGCTCGGCCACGGCGATCACGCGTTCGCGCGTGGCCTGGCCGACCGAGCCGCCCTTGTTCAGTGAATACGAGGCCGTGGCCAGCGAGACGCCGGCGGCCTCGGCCACCTGCTTCAGCGTGATGCGGCCGCGGCTGTCGTCCGCGGGCGGCGTGCGGGGAGAGTTCATGAACGTTTGCTTGTCATTTCACTGAAATATAAGCCAGGAACACCAGACCGTGCCGCTTCGCCCTGCCTTGGCGCACGGCGTGAGGCGTGATGAACCGCCGACCTTCCGGCCCTGCATTCCTCGTTTGCGTTGCCCCCTCGTGTTCCTCGTGCGAAGGCCCCCCCGTCTTCGTGCGCGGCCCCGCGTTTTCCCAGGCATTCGGGGACAACAAACCGTTCGACAAAGCCGAATTCCTTGAGTAGACTGAAAGTGAATCGTTTCACTTCATCGCCTCTCAGCGCCCACTCCACAGGAGATCCGCATGCGTACCGTCCTCGGCCTGCTTGCCGCTGGTTCCGCACTCAGCCTCGCCGCTCACGCCCAATCGCCCGCACCGGCTGAGCCAGCGGCGCCCGCGGGCCCGGCCGTCATGCCGGCCGCCGCGTCCGGCGCGCCGCCGGCCGCCAGCGCGCCTGCCCCCGCCGCCGCGCCCGAGGCAACTGCCGCGTCCGAAACCGTCGTCGTCACCGCCAAGGCGCTGGGGCGCGGCGAGGCGCGCGCCAACAGCGTGGTCAGCGTGTCGACGATCCAGGAGCAGCCTGCCGGCCTGGACCCGTTGAAGCTCGTCGCCCGCGTGCCCGGCCTGCAGGTCGGCTCCAGCGATTCGCTGACCGGCAGCTTCTCGATGCGCTTGTCGATGCGCGGCCTGAACAAGGAGCAGATCGGCGTCTCGGTCGACGGCATCCCGAACGGCTCCACGCTGTCCAACGGCGGCACCATGCCGAACCGGCTGATCGACTCGTCGAATCTGGAATGGATCGAGGTCTCGCAGACCGCCGGCGACATCGGCACGCCGTCGAACCAGGCGCTGGGCGGCTTCATCGAGTTCAAGACGCGCGACCCTGCGCGCACCGCCGGCGGCCTGGCCGAAGTCAGCTTCGGCAGCTACGACTTCCAGCGCCAGTTCGTGCGCATCGACTTCGGCCAGATGGCGCTGAACACGCGCGCCTTCATCAGCGCCTCGCACAACTACGTCGAGACCTGGCCCGGCGACCATTCCGGCCGCAGCCGGCGCGACCGCTTCGACCTGAAGACGCTGACCGACTTCGGCGACGGCCACCGCCTGCGCTTCACGCTGGGCTACAGCAACCTGGCCGACAACGACTACGACGCGCTGGCGCTGCGAAAGGAATCCACCTTCAAGGCCGTGTTCGAGAAGAACCCGAACACCGACGCATTGACCGACGCCTGGACCGGCAACCCGGCGATCGACCAGAACAACCGCCGCACGCGCGGCATCGCCAGCCGCGAGCTGTTCACCCACGCCAGCGCCAGCTTCAAGCTTGGCGAATCGATGCGGCTGGAGTTCAAGCCCTACCTGCACAAGCAGGAAGGCGAGGGCAACTTCTACGTGCCCTACAAGCAGCTGCCGGCCGATGGCCAGGTCTACAGCGCGGTGCCCGCCGGCGGCCGCCCGGTGGCCACGGTACAGGAGTGTTATGCGAACCAGTACGCGCGCACCGCCAGCGGCGCGCTGATCCCGACCAGCGCCGTGGTGTTCCCGGCCGGCGTCACGGCCGCCAACCTCTCTGCCGCCGGCTGCCCGGCCGCCGCGCGCTTCCAGATGAACCCGCAAGCCCAGTGGGGCGCGCGCGAGGCGACGGCGCGCCTGGGCGTCTACGACATGAACCGCCGCGGCGTGCTGGCCGAGGCGCGCACGCGCCTCGGTGGATCGCATGCGCTGCGGGCCGGCGGCTGGTTCGAGAAGATCGACCGCAGCAAGGGCCGCCACTGGTACCTGGCCACCGACCCGAAGGTGGGCCCCGGTTTCGAGGAATCGGCGCTGTACTCGGTGACGCAGGACCGCCAGTACGACTCGACGACGACCATGGTCTACGCGCAGGACAAGATCAGCCTGCTGGACGACCGCGCCGAGCTGGACATCGGCCTCACCGCGCAGCGCTTCCGCGAGACCTACCGCTCGCCGGTGGAGTTCTTCGGCGAGCGGGCGCTGTCGGTCAGCTCCGGCGTGCTGCCGAAGCTGGCAGGTCTGTACCGTTTCACCGACGACCTGGAGGTCTTCGCCAGCGCCTCGAAGAACTTCAGCGCCCTGCCCGACAGCGTGTTCGAAGGCACGGCCGCGGTCGATGCGAAGAGCGGCGTCAAGCCCGAGACCTCGGTCAACGTCGATGCCGGCCTGCGCTGGTCGAAGGGGCCGCACGGCGTGTCCTTCCAGGCCTACTCGATCGACTACCGCGACCGCATCTCGATCCGCCTGGGCAATCCCAACGGCGACATCTTCAACCGCGACGCCACTACCTCGTTCCTGAACCAGGGCGGCATCCAGTCCAGGGGCTTCGAAATCACCGGCCGCACGGTGATGGGCCCGGTGTCGCTGTACGCGAACTACGCCTTCAACGACGCCAAGTACGTGGAAGACACGCCGGCCGAAGGCATCCGCGCTGGCGACCCGGTGCTGGGTGCGGCGCGCCACAACGCCTTCGCAGAAGTCGCGTGGAAGCCCACCAGCTCGACCCGCCTGACGCTCAACGCCAAGTACGTCGGCAAGGCCGCGGGCACCTACCACGAGTACACCAACGGCGCCGCCGCGCCCAACACCGTGGCCTACCCGCGCGAATACATGCCGGCCTACACGCTGGTCGGCCTGTCCGGCAGCTGGACCCTGCCGAAGGCCTGGAGCGGTCCGCTGAAGAAGGCCGAGCTCTCCTTCAACATCGACAACCTGACCGACAAGCGCTACCTGGGCGGATTGGGCATGGAGCTGACGACCGCCAATCCGCTGACCAGCGGGCGATACTTCCTCGGCGGTCCACGCACCATCTTCGTCGCGCTGCGCGCCGAGGTCTGAACGCGGCGGACCCGCCCACCACCATGCGCCCGCGCCTGCCATCGCTGCCGCGCCCCTGCCGCCGCCTCGTGGCCGCGCTGCTGTGCGCGGTATCCGCACCGGCGGCGGTGGCCTGTGCCGAGCCGGCGCCGCACCTGCCCCGTGCGGTGCAGGCGCTGCTGCCGATCAGCGGCATGGCCTGGCCAGCGCCGGGCGCCGAACGCAGCGCGCTGACGCGTCATTTCGGTGGTATTTCAGGCATCGACTTCGATGCCCGCAGCGGCCGCTGGTGGCTGCTGAGCGACGACCGCTCCGAGCACGCCCCCGCGCGCTTCTACGAAGCGGCGATCACCGTGGGCGGCCTGTCCACGCCGCGCATCGACGCGGTGCACACGCTGCGCCGCGCCGACGGCGCGCCCTTCGCACCGTTCGCACCGTTCGCACCGTTCGCACCGTTCGCACCGTTCGCACCGTTCGCACCGTTCGCGCCCTCCGCACCGTTCGCGCCCTCCAGCCCCGCGCCCGCCACGCCGCCAGGCGAGCC
>Ga0196963_10000573_pt1 | contig 31441 bp, 28 predicted proteins | sample S1_5metaG_FD_148600 | JGI IMG/M metagenome (GOLD analysis project Ga0196963, IMG submission 148600) | Soil microbial communities from Anza Borrego desert, Southern California, United States - S1_5 | ecosystem: Environmental > Terrestrial > Soil > Desert | place: USA: California | collected...
CAGCGTGGCAGCGGGCGATGCTGGCCTCGGCATCGTTCATCACGCTGCCCTCGGTGATCTCGACCTCGATCTGCGAGGGCTCGACGCCGGTGTCGCGCAAGGTCTCGCGCACCATCGCCAGGAAGTCGGGGTGGGCGAACTGCCGGGGCGAGATGTTGACGGCGACCTTCGGCGCGCCTAAGCCGGCATCGGCCCAGGCCTTGGCCTGCCGGCAGGCTTCGCGCAGCACCCAGGCGCCGATGCGCACGATGAGGCCGGTTTCCTCGGCCAGCGGGATGAACTGCGCCGGCGAGACCATGGTGCCGCCGTCGTGCCAGCGCAGCAGGGCCTCGAAGCCGCTGAAGCTGCCGCTGGCGTCGCGCTGGGCCTGGTAGAACAGCTCGAAGTCGCCCTGCTCCAGGGCCTTCAGCATGCGCGCTTCCAGGCGCAGCTTGTCGCGCTGGCCTTCGCCGATGCGGGACTCGTAGACGACCAGCGTGTTGCCCGGCTCGGCGTGCGCCTGCAGCTTGGCCAGCTCGGCCAGGCGGGCCACCTCATGGGCCGTGGACGCGTCTTTCGGGTATTGGGCCGCGCCGAGGCCGATCGACACCACCAGGTCCTGGTTGCCGATCTCGAAAGGCGGCTCCATCGTGCGCGCCAGCGCCACCAGCATCGGCGTCAGCATGGTGGCGGGTTCGGCCAGCGGCACGATGGCGCCGAAGGTCACGCCGTCGACGCGGTAGAGCCGGCCGCCGTGGCGCAGCACTTGCGCGTCCAGGCGCTCCGCGATGCGGCACAGCAGGGTATCGCCCAGCTGGTGGCCGACGCTGCCGACGATGAGGCCGAACTGCTTGACCGAGAGGCTGACGCAGACGTAGCTCTTGTCGGAGAGCGCCTCGGTGTCGGCTTCCATCGCGCGGCGGTTCAGCAGGCCGGTCACGGCGTCGTGCGTGCTGGCATGGGCCAGCGTGGCGTTGGACTGCGCCAGCTGCCGGTTCGAGTGGCGGGCGCGCAGGTACAGGCGCCACGCGACGAGGCCGCCCGCGCCCATCGCCGCGGCCAGCAGCAGGCTCAGCGTGCGTTCGGTGGCACGGCGCGCGATCTGGGCCGATTGCAGCGCGTTGTCATGCTGCAGCCGCTCCATCTGCCGCTGCTGGCGCTGGTGGCTGGATTCGCGCTGCAGCGTCAGCACGGTGTTGGCGCGGTCGCGGCGCGCGAGGTCGGTTTCGAGCACCAGGGATTCGCGCAGCCGCAGCCAGGCCTCGGTGCTGTGGCCGCTGCGCTCCAGTGCGGCGACGTAGCGGTTCATCTGCACCAGCAGCTCGGCGTCGCGGGCCCGCTGCTCCAGCAGCGCGAGGCCTTCGCTGGCCGCCTTCATGCCGGTCGCGGCGCGCCCGAGGCCGAGGTCGGCCAGGCCCTGGTTCACCAGCGCCCGCGCGACGTAGGGCCGGTCGCCGCGCGCCGTGGCCAGGGCATGCGTGCGCTGGGCCAGTTCGCGCGCGGCGCCGAAGTTGTTGGCGGCCAGGTGCAGCGTCGACAGCGTCAGCAGGGCATCGGTCTCGGTGCTGAGCCAGCCGTCGCCGCCAGCCTGCGAATTGACCGCCGTGGCCACCTGTGGGGGCAGGCTGCGCATCAGTGCGGCGGTTTCCTGGCGGGCGCGGGCGGCGCGGGCGCCGTCGCGCAGGCCCTCGGCCGCCAGCGCCTCCATCACCCAGGCGCCGACGACCAGGCTGGGGTCCTTGGCCGCCGCGGCAAGGTGGCGCACGCGCTTGGCCAGCTTCAGCGCCTGGACCGGGTGCCCCTGCACGATGCGCAGCGGCATCAGCGCCAGCAGTGCCTGCCCCTCGCGGCGCGGGTTGCGGATGAGTTGCGCGGCCTCCGCGGCGTCTTCGTAGCGCCGCGCGCCCTCGTCGATCTGGCCGTTGGCGTTGGCCAGTTCGCCGGCGGTCATGTAGACCCAGTACTGCAGGTCGGGGCTGTTCGACCCCCGCGCCAGGGCCACCGCGGCTTCGATCCAGCCGAAGGCCGAGCGCATCTGCCCGGCCACCTGCAGGGCCGTGGCCCGCAGCGCATGGGCGGATGCCAGCGCCGCCGGGTCCAGCGTCTGCTCGCCGATGTCGCTCAGCTCCTCGATCGCCGCGTCGGCGACCGCCGGCTTGTCGGTCACCGTGTGGGCGTAGCCCCAGGCGGCCAGGAAGATGCGCAGGTCGTCGCCCTGGCTGGCGCGGGCGGCGGTTTCCAGCGGCGCCAGGCGTTGGACCAGCTCGGCCGGCTGGCCGCCGAATTCGGCCTCGATCGCCAGCACCTGCTGTGCGACGCGTGCGGCCTGAGCGGCACCGCCTACCAGCAGGGCGGCCGCGACCAGCAGGCGCTTGATCCGCCAGGATGCCGCCGTCCGGCCCGGTCGGGCGGATGGGCCGAGGGAATTGCGGATCCGGGGGTGAAGCTGCGCCACGAATCGATTTCGGCGAGGCCGTGGCGCGCTGGAGTAAGGAAAAGTCGACGCGGGAGAGCGCTGGTGGCGCGTTAGCGTGACTAGCGCACGAATCGGCGGCGCGGCTGGTGGCCGGCCCGGTCAGTTCATCGCCGCGATCCGCCCCATCAAGCCCGGCCACCACCAGTCGCTGCCGTGCTCGCGGCCAAAGCGCACGATCACCATCTGCTGCGCCGGCGCCACGTAGATGTACTGGCCGTGGTGGCCCTGGGCGTAGAAGTCGGCCGTCGGGCGCCAGCCGGTTTCGGTGGGCGCCGGCGTGGCCATGCGCCGCCACTGCCAGGTGTAGAAGGCGCCGTGGCGGGCACCCGGGCGCTGCAGGTTGGCGCGCGTGTCGGCGTCGCCGCCAGGGTGTTCCCGCACGGCCAGGCTGTCGGCGATCCAGGCGGCGGGGATGATCTGGCGGCCGTCGCGCTGGCCGCCGTCGAGCATCAGCTGGCCCAGCCGGGCGAAGTCGATGGCGCGGGCGTTGAGGCAGCAGAGGGCCTTGGTGACGCCGCCCTGCGCGCTGTCCATGCTCCAGCTGGCCGCGATGCGATGGCTGCCAAGCGCAGCGGGCGGTAGCGCGAACGGGATCGTGCCATCGTCGGCACGATGGAAGGCTGGCGTGCAGAAGACGCGGCCATGCGCGTCAGAACGGCGCCAGCGCGCGGTCGCGCAGGTGGCCGTCGGCGCTGAGCCTGTTGGCGTCGGCGTCGGCCGAGTGCGTGCCGGGCCCGTTCTCGAAGCCGCCGACCAGCCAGCGCCCCTGCCAGGGCGCCACGCTGCGCAGCTGGTTGTGGCGCGGGCCGGCCGCGGCGGTGATGCGCGAGGCATTGCCGCCGGCCGCCGGCACCAGGGCCAGCAGCGGCTGCGATTCTTCCGAGATGCTGCCGCCCGTGGGGTTCTGCCAGTAGCCGGTGGCGCCGGCCAGCAGCAGGCGGCCGTCGGCGGTGGGCGCGATGTCCAGGATCACGTCGCCGCGGTCGAAGTCCAGCACCTGCACGCTGCCGCCGGCCGCACCGCCGGCGGGCAAACGCGCCAGGTACGCGTCCCAGCCGAAGCCGTCGGGGCGTTGCTCGGTGCGCACGCGGCCGGCCACCAGCAGTTGGTCGCCGGCCCAGCGCAGCGCATGCACTTCGGAGCGCTGCAGCGTGTTGATCACCGTCGCCCCCAGCCGCTGGCCCTGGGCGTTCAGCTGCGTGGCCAGCGCGCCGTGCTCCACCTGGCGCACCAGCGGCTCGTTGAAGTGCTGGGCATGGCCTTCGGCCAGCTCGGTGTAGCCCAGGTTCACCGCGATGGCGCTGCGGCCCTGGGCGTCGACGTCCAGGCTCAGCTTCCACTGGTTGTCGAGGCTGTTGAAGGGATCGAAGCTGCCGGAGGTGAGGCCCACCGCGCCGATGAAGACGCCCGGCTCGACCAGCGTGCGCCAGGCGCGCGTGAACTGGCCGCTGCCCGAATGGACCATCCGGTGCGCGACGACGGCATGGCGGCCGGTGCGCAGCGCGATCACCAGGTCTTCGCCCAGCGGCGCGATGCGCACGGCATCGCGCGTGGCATGCGGCTGCAGCGATTGCGAATCGCGGAGCTGCAGCGGGTCGCCGAGGTAGGGGTCGGTCGCGGCCTGCGCGTCGCTGAAGTCGGATTCGCCGATCAGCGTGCCGTTGGCGCTGCGGCGCTGGAGTTTCAGGGCCTTGTTGGTGGACAGCACCACGCTGAGCTGGCCGGACGGGTGCACCGCCACGTCGACCAGCGACCAGCCCGCGGGCGCGGTGATCGGCGTGCCGCCCTGGCGGCCGTCGCTAGAGACCAGCAGGCGCCGGTCGGGCGTGGTGGTGTTCTCCAGGCCGCGCAGCTTCTCGGTCAGCGCCACCCAGCCGGCGCCGTTGGCGCGTGCCTTGACCACCGCGACGCCGGGCGTCGTGACGGCCAGCGGGGCTGGCGGCGGGGGCGGCTCGGATCCGCCACTGCCACCGCCACCGCCGCCGCAGGCGCCCAGCAGCAGGGCCGCGGCGCTGAACAGCGCCGCCAGGCGCGGCAAGGTGGCAGAAGGCTTGCTAACGTGAAATGGGTGCGTGTTTGGCATGAGGGGCGGGGTCGTCGGTTCGGCCGGCGACTGTAGCCCGGGGCACGGCCACCGGCCGCGGCGATGCGACCAGTGGCGGATCCTGCAGCATGAAGCGCCGGCGGCCGGCCGCTTGCCGCGGGCCGGCGGGACCAGTGTCTTCGCGGCCGGTGAACAATCGCCGTTTTCCAACCGGGGCTTCCCCATGGCAGCACGGCATCAGGACGGCAGCGCGGGCGACGCGGACTACGGGCGCATCGGCATGGGTTATGCGCGCTTCCGGCAACCCGAGCCGCGCATCGCCGCGCTGATCGTCCAGGCGCTGGGCGATGCGCGCACGGTGCTCAACGTCGGCGCCGGCGCGGGTTCCTACGAGCCGACCGACCGCACGGTGACGGCGGTGGAGCCCTCGGCCTCGATGCGGGCGCAGCGGCCGCCGCAGCTGCCCACGGCCATCGACGCGGTGGCCGAGAAGCTGCCCTTCGCCGACGCCAGCTTTGACGCCGCGATGACGAGCTTCAGCGTGCACCAGTGGACCGACCTGGCGGCCGGCCTGCGCGAGATGCGCCGCGTCAGCCGTGGCCCGGTGGTGGTGCTGAGCTGCGACCCGGACCTGCTCGACCGCTTCTGGCTGGCCGACTACGCGCCCGAGGCGATCGCGGTGGAGGCGCGGCGTTATCCACGCATGGACACCATCATCCGGGAACTCGGCGGCCGTACGCAGATCTGGCCGGTACCCATCCCGCTGGACTGCAGCGACGGCTTCGGCGAGGCCTACTACGGCCGGCCTGAACGGCTGCTGGACCCCGAGGCGCGGCGCGCCTGCTCGGCCTGGAGCTTCGTCGAGCCGGCCGTCGTCAGCCGCTTCGAGGCCCGGCTGCGCGCCGACCTGGCCGACGGGACCTGGGACGCGCGGCACGGCCACCTGCGCACGCAGCCCAGCTTCGACGGCTCGCTGCGCCTGGTGGTCGCGCGGCGCTGAACCCACTGCGCACCGACACCTGTCCACGGACACCGCCCACGGATACGCCCATGTGCCGCAACATCAAGACGCTGTTCAACTTCGAACCCCCGGCCACCGAGCTGGAGATCCGCGACGCGGCGCTGCAGTTCGTGCGCAAGTTGAGCGGCTTCAACGTGCCGTCGAAGGCCAACGAGGCGGTGTTCGAGCGTGCGGTGGAGCAGGTGGCGGCCTCGGCGCGCGAGCTGATCCAGGGCCTGGTCACCCACGCCGAGCCGCGTGACCGGGCGGTGGAGGCGCAGAAGGCGCGGGAGCGCTCGCAGCAGCGCTTTGGGCCGCGCTGAGCGGCGCGAGTCTCAGGCTGCGGCCGCCGCGCCGTCCGTCGACACGGACAGTGCGCGCCAGCGCTCGATCTCTCGCTGGCGCTCGGCCAGCGTCGCGCCGATGGCTTCGACCGCATCGCTGCCGGCGGCGAAACGCAGCGGCGGCTCGGCCTGCCGGGCCTGTTCCGCCTGGTGGGCCAGCTGCACCAGCACCGCGGCCAGCTTGTCCGGGTCGCCCGCCTGGCGGTGGTTGCGCTGGTCGAAGAAAGCACGCTGCGCCGCCGCGGCCTCCGCATAGTCGGCCACCACGTGCTGCCCATAGCGCACGGAAGACGCGTCCAGGAAGTCGGTGCGGAAGAAGCCGGGTTCGACCAGCGTGACGTGGATGCCCAGCGGCTTCAGCTCCTGCGCCAGCGATTCGCTGAAGCCCTCGACCGCGAACTTGGTCGCGCAGTACACCGAGGCGCCGCCGAAGCCCAGCACGCCGCCCATCGACGACAGGTTCAGCACGTGGCCGGCGCGCTGCCGCCGCATCAGCGGCAGCACGGCGCGCGTCACGTTCATCAGGCCGAACACGTTGGTGTCGAACTGGCGGCGGATGTCGGCCGCAGCGATCTGCTCGAAATGGTCGAGCTGGCCGTAGCCGGCGTTGTTGACCAGCACGTCGATGCGGCCGAACGCGGACTGCGCCTGCTCGACCGCGGCCAGCGCCTGCGCTTCGTCGGTGACGTCCAGCGCAGCCAGCAGCAGCTGCGGGCGTGGCTCGGGAAAAGCTTGCCGCAGCGCGTGCAGGCGGCGGCCGGTGGCGACGACGCGGTCGCCCGCGGCCAGTGCCGCGCGGGCGATGCCGAGGCCGATGCCGCGGTTGGCGCCGGTGATGAACCAGACCTTGCTCATGGTGATGACTCCTGAATGACTCGTCCAAGGGATGCCCGCGGGGGACGACATGGGCGGGCAGCGAAGGGCTGGATTCTTCGGCCGGGGCCGATGGCGGCGGTAGCACGCTCCTCGCCGCTTCTTGCCTGATCCTGCAAGGCCGCCGGCCGGACCGGCTTGCCGCGCAGCCGCGGCCGCTATGCTGGGCGGCATGTCCAGACGGCCCTTATCCGCCCCCGCGCCGCGCAGCGCGGCCGGCACTGCGCCAGCGGCGAACGACCCGGCCACCGACGGCACCACCGCGCCGCTGCTCGCCGAGCTGTGCCGCCTGCTGGCCCGCCACGCGCCGCACGACGGCGTGCACGACACCGCGATCCCGGGTGTCGCGGCGGTGCGCGCCTCGCAGCCCGGCTCCGAAATCGGCCACGCGCTGCACCAGGCCGCGCTGTGCCTGATCGCCCAGGGCGCCAAGCGGGTGATGCTGGGCGACGAGGTCTACGTCTACGATGCCTCGCGCCACCTGGTGTTCTCGGTCGACCTGCCGATCGGCGCGCAGGTGATGCGCGCGACGCCGGACGAGCCTTACCTGTGCTTCCGGCTCGACCTGCCGGCACAGGCGGTGGCTGACGGGCTGCTGAGGGCCGGCGACACGGCGATGCCCCAACCCGCGGCGATGGCCGATCCGGCGCAGGCGCGCGGCCTCTTCCTCAGCCGCACCGGCGCGCCGCTGCTCGACGCCGTGCTGCGGCTGTTGCGCCTGCTGGATGCGCCGGACGACGCGCCGGCGTTGGCGCCGCTGGTGCAGCAGGAAATCATCTACCGCCTGCTGCGCAGCGACGAAGGGGCGCGGCTGGCGCGCGTGGCGCGGGCCGACAGCCAGGCCCACCGCGTGGCCCGCGCCATCGGCTGGCTGAAGGCGCACTACGCCGAGCCGCTGCGCATCGACGAGCTGGCGCGCCAGGTGCACATGAGCGCGTCGTCGCTGCATCACCATTTCCGCGCCGTCACCGCGATGAGCCCGCTGCAGTACCAGAAGCAGCTGCGGCTGCAGGAAGCGCGCCGGCTGCTGCTGGGCGAAGTGAGCGACGCCGCCAGCGCCGGCCACCGCGTCGGCTACGACAGCCCGTCGCAGTTCAGCCGCGAGTACTCCCGGCTCTTCGGCGTGCCGCCGGCGCGTGATGCGCAGCGGCTGCGGCAGCAGGCGGGCGTGGTGGTGGTGTGACGCACGGCGGCGCCCGCCGGGTCACTGGAGTCCCTTCGGGCTGCGCCCTCCGGTGTTCGCCCAAGGGGCGGCCCGGCGGTCTCATGGCCGCTCGTTTCCGGCGTCAGCGGCCAAGCTGACCGGGGCCGCTGCGGCAACGGCGCTGCGCTGCAGGGCCCGCTGCAGCGCGCGTTCCAGCGCGGCGCGGCTGGGGTTGTCGACGAACAGGCAGCGCTTGCCGGTGCGCTTGCAGTGGTCCTTCACGCGCCAGTAGGCATCGTGGCTGACGCAGCCGGTCTGGCAGATCACCAGGTCGGCTGCGGCCAGCGTGGCGTCGAGCTGGGCCACCTTGTCCTGCTCGCCGCCGTCGTGGTGCAGGAAACGCCCCCCGGTGCGTTCGATCACCTGGCGGTAGGCCGGCACGCTGGCCGAGCGGCCGCCGACGCAGAGCACCGCGCGGTCGTTCAAGGCCGGGGGCGGCGCGGTGCCCGTGGTGTCGCGGCTGTCGGCGCCGGGCGCGCCGCTGGCGGTGTCGGCGACGCAGGCGGCCCGTGCGTCGGCACGGCGGCGCTGGCGTTCGGCTTCCTCACGGGCCTGCGCCAGCGCACGCTGCAAGGCCAGGATGCGTTCGCCCTGCGCCCGCTGGTCGGCCACCAGCGCCAGCCGCTCGGGCAGGTCGGGCGCAGCCTGCTGAAGGGCTTGCAGGCTGTCGCGCAGCTCGGCCAGCGCGGTGTCGCGCGTGATCAGCTCCGCGCGCAGGCGCACCTGCTCGGCTTCCAGCAGGTCGCGGCGGCGCGCCTGCTCCGCCGCCAGGCGCGTGCTGCGCTGCTGGGCTTCGGCCAGCTGGCGGGCGAGCACCGCGTTCTCGTCGATCAGCGCCTCGAAGCGCGCCAGGTCCACGCGCGTCGCCATGCCCACCTGGTGCTGCAGCATGTGCACCTCGCCCAGCACGCGGTGCTCCAGCGCCTCGGTGCAGCGCGCATGCGACAGCGTGGCCCACAGCGCCCCGCCCAGGTCCTGCGCCGCGGCCTCGGTCCACCACTGCGCCAGCGTGTCGGCGTCCTTGCAGCGGGCTGCGCGCTGCAGCGGCAGCGCACAGCGGCGGTCCAGCTCCTTCTGCACGGCTTCCGCCAGGCGGGTGCGTGTGCGGCATTCGGCGATGACGCCGCAGTGCAGTTCGTAGTCGGTGGCGAGCGTGGTTCCGCCGTTGGCTTTGTCGGTTATGCGGCGCAGCGCGGGGATGGGCAGGCACACGCCGATGACCGGGCAATGGGCATGGCTGCCCAATTCCCACAGGCGGCGCCGGCGTGAGCCGGTGGTCGGGGTCTGCAGCACGGATCGAGCTCCTTCGGCAAGAGGGCGCGTGCTGGCAACAGGCTGGCGGGGCCGAGCGCGCGAGTCTATTGAGAATCATTCTCAATGACAAGCAAGATCCCCGGTGCCGGCAGGGCGCTGCTCGTTCGCGGCTTCAGCGCTTGTCGGCCCGGCCCAGCGCCAGCGCCTCGTCGATCGCCGAGTTCAGCTGGTCGACGTCGATCGGCTTGGTGATGTAGCGGAAGAAGCCCGCGGCCAGCGCGCGGATGCGCTCGGCGTCCATCGCGCTGGCGGTGACGGCGATGACGGGGATGTCGCGCGTGTGCTCGCCCGAGCGCAGCAGGCCCAGCGCCTCGTGGCCGCTGCGGCCCGGCAGGTTCAGGTCCATCAGGATCACCTGCGGATGGTGGGTGCGCGCCATCTCCAGGCCGATCTGCGCGTCCGGCGCGGACATGGTGCGGAAGTCGCCGCGCGTGCTGATCACTTCCTCGACCAGCGCCAGGTTGGCGGGGTTGTCCTCGATGTACAGCAGCAGGTGCTGCGGCGGGCCGTGGTGCGCGTGGGCGTGCGCGTTGGGCACCGCGGGCAGGCGCGGCGAAGGCAGTTCGGTCGGCGGCAGGTCCACGTAGAAGAGGCTGCCGACGCCCGGCGTGCTGTTGACGCCGATGGTGCCGCCCATCAGCTCGACCAAGCGCTTGGTGACGACCAGGCCGATGCCGGTGCCCTCGATCGTGCCGGCCTCCTGGCCCAGCCGGTTGAAGGGCTGGAACAGCGAGGCCATCTGGTCGGCACGCAAGCCGGCGCCGGTGTCCTGCACGGACAGGCGCACGCGCCCGTCGGCCACCAGCCGCGCATCGACGACGACCGAGCCCTTGTCGCGGTTGTACTTGACGGCGTTCGACAGCAGGTTGAGCAGCACCTGGCGCAGCCGCGTGCGGTCGGCCACCACCGCCAGGCCGGTGGCGGGCGGGAAGTGCATCTGGATCTGGCGCCGCTGGGTGGTCGGCTCGATCATGCTGCGGCACTCGTCGAGCATCGCGTCCACGCCGACCGGCTCGATCGAGAGCATCACGCTGTCGGACTCGATGCGCGCGAGGTCGAGGATCTCGTTGATCAAGTTCAGCAGGTGGTTGCCGGCCTTCAGGATGTGCTGCATGAACTCGCGCTGCTTGGCCGGCGCGAAGGCATGCGCATCGGACGCCAGCAGCTGGCCGAAGCCGAGGATGGCGTTCAGCGGCGTGCGCAGTTCATGGCTCATGCTGGAGATGAAGGCCGACTTGGCGCGGTTGGCGCGCTCGGCGGTATCCGTGGCGCGCACCAGCTCGCTGTTGGAGGCTTCCAGCTGCGCGGTGCGCTCGCGCACGCGGCGTTCCAGCTCGGCGTTCAGGCGCATCACCTCCTGCTGCGCGTCGCGCCGTTCCAGCACTTCGCGCGCGGCATCGCGCAGAGCGCGCTCGCTCTCGGCGGTGCGCTGCTCGATGACGGCCATCATGGCGTTGAAGGAGTCGACCAGCACCCCGACCTCGTCGTCGCTGCGGCGCTCGACGCGGCGCGAATAGGCCTTTTGCTCGACCACTTCACGCGCGACGTGGCTGATGGCCTCGACCGGCTTGGTCACGATGCGCTGCAGCCGGCGCGACAGTCCCCAGGCCACCAGCATCGCCAGCGCCGCGACGGTCAGCGCGATGCCGCTGTACTCCATCAGCCGGTCGGTCAATTCGTAGTTCGCGCGCAGGTAAATCGTGCCGAGCAATTCGCCACGGTCGATCACGCGCTTGAACACCACCAGGTGCTCGCCGACGACCCGCGCGCCGTCCGCCTCGACGCCGATCGGGAAGTGGCTGGCCGGGCGATCGGGCGGGTAGGAAGCGAAGATGCGCTGCCGCGCGTCGTAGATGGCGGCGGCCCGCACCTGCGGCTTGAAACGCAGCAGCGCCAGGTAGTCCTTCGCGACCTTGGGATCGTCGAAGGACAGGGCCGGCGCGGTGGCCTGGGCCAGCAGCTCGGCCTGCGTCATCAGGTCGGCGGTCCAGGCCTGCTGGGAACGCCGCACGTCGTTGGCCACCATCGCGCCCAGCGCCACCAGCAGGGCGGCCAGCGTGGTCAGCAGCACCACGGCCACCATCTTCGATCGCAGCGAGCGCGGCCACGGCACGAAGCCGATCGCGGTCCCGCCGGCCGTGGCGCGCGCGCCCAGTCGCGTGGTCGGCTGCTTGGAGCTCGCAGGCGTCCTCATGGCGGGGCAGAAAGCACACGCCGTGCCACTTTCAGCAGCCGCGCGCTGATCTTGACGTGCAGCTGTTCTGCCACCGCCGGCACGACGTCGAAGCGCACCTTGCCGTCGACGAGCACGAAGGTGATGGCACTGCCCGGCACGGGCGTGTCTCCGTTCTCGGCCACCGTCAGCAGCGCTTGGCCGTTGGCGGCGGCGATCAGGTCCGGCAGCCGGCCCTTGCTGTCGCGGCCGACGAACAGCGCATGCAGGCCGGCCACGCCATCGCTGCCGCGCAGGCGGCTGGGCACGATGGGGCGGCGGCCCAGCACGCGGCCGCGCGCCATCGTCGCCAGTTCGGCGGCGATGCCGTCGGCGTCCAGCACGCCCACGCGCAGCGGCGCGTCCGGCGCCGGGAAGGCGGTGTCGGGCCATTCGACGAAGCCGATGAAGCGCAGCAGGTAGGCGGCCTTGATCTCGGCCTCTGTCGCCTGGATCACCGGTTGTGCCAACACACCATCGGTGCGGCCGCCCAAGGCGGCGCCGGCTGCGAGGCCGGCGCCCAGGCGCAGCAGGCGGGCGCGGCTGAGGGTCACCATGCCGTCTTCGGACGCGACAGCCGCCGCGCCGGCTGCGCCAGATGCGCGTTAGGAGCGTCGTGCCGCTGCCGGCCGCGGCATGTGCCGGGCGCCGCGCGTGGGCTGCCCTGGCGATCGCATGGTGCGACCATGGCGCCGGCCTGGAGGCCTCGGCGCAAGGGTCGTACTTCCACCCGACGGTCGCTGCTCATGTCCCTGTGGCCGGTGCATTCCAGCGCAAGTTGTCAGGTGATTGAAGCAGGCGGCGCCACGCTTGACAAGCCTGCGGTGCGGGGCCGGCGTGCGGCGTCGCAACATGCGCGTGCGCGGCCTGGCCCGATGGCCCTGCCGGCGTCAGGCCTTAAGCTTCGTGCAACAAGTTGTCCCTACATGGAGGATCGAGATGTCCGCTCAAGAACTGGAACTCGGGGCCGCGGCGCCCGCCGTGCCGCGGCCGCAGCAGGTGGCCGTGCTGGGGGCCGGTGCGGTTGGTTGTTATTACGGCGGCATGCTGGCGCGGGCCGGCCATGCGGTGACGCTGATCGGCCGGCCGGTGCACGTGGATGCGATCGCGCGGGACGGGCTGCGGCTCGAGGCGCGCGGCTTCGACGAGCGCATCGCCCTGCAGGCCCGCACCGAGCCCGCCGCGGTCGCCGGCGCCACGCTGGTGCTGGTGTGCGTGAAGTCCGGCGACAGCGACGCGGCGGCCGCGCAGATCGGCCCGCACCTGGCCGCCGGCGCGGTGGTGATGAGCCTGCAGAACGGCGTCGACAATGCCGACCGGCTGCAGGCCGCGCTGGGCCGGCCGGTGCTGCCGGCGGTGGTGTACGTGGCCACCGAGATGGCCGGCCCCGGCCACGTGCGCCACCACGGCCGCGGTGAGCTGGCCTTCGGCGCGGCCGGTGGCGGCAGCGCGGTGGCGGCGCTGTTCGAGGCGGCCGGCGTGCCGGTGGTGCTATCAGACAATGTCAGCGGCATGTTGTGGTCCAAGCTGATCCTGAACTGTGCCTACAACGCGCTGTCGGCGATCGCCCGCCAGCCCTATGGCGTGCTGGCGCAGGCGGAGGGCGTGCAGGCGGTGATGCGCGACGTGGTCGACGAATGCCTGGCGGTGGCGCGCGCCGACGGCGTGACGCCGGTGGACGAACCCTGGGCCGCGGTGCAGCGCATCGCGCAGACCATGCCGACGCAGTTCTCGTCGACCGCGCAGGACCTGATGCGCGGCAAGCCGAGCGAGATCGACCACCTCAACGGCTACGTGCTGCGCCGCGGCGCCGCGCTGGGCGTGCCGACGCCGGCCAACCGCGTGCTGCATGCACTGGTGAAGCTGCTGGACGGCGCGGCTGCCGCCAAGCCGGCGGTCGAGCGGCGCTGAGAGGGTCCAGCCCGGCCGCCGCTATGCTGGCACGCGCAGTGAGCCCAGCGGCCCGCCCGAGGGCGCATGCCGGCGGGCGCAGCGCGAAGCTGCTCTCCAATCAACCCGCGCCGCCGTCGCGACGGCAGGTGGCCTCCCATGGAAGGATCTTCTCCGATGGACCCGATGACCCTGCTGGCCTTCGCCGTCGTGGCGCTGGTCGCGATCGCCACGCCCGGCCCCACCGTGCTGCTGGCGCTGGCCAATGGCTCGCGCTTCGGGCTGCGGCGCTCGCTGCCCGGGATGCTGGGCGCCATGGCGTCCGACGTCGTGCTGGTCGGGGCGGTGGCCCTGGGCCTGGGCGCGCTGCTGGCTGCGTCGGAGTTCTGGTTCAGCGTGGTGAAGTGGGTCGGCGCCGCCTACCTGGCCTGGCTGGGCTGGCGGCTGCTGCGGTCGCAGGGTGGGCTCGACATGGCCGCGGCTGCCGGCCAGCCGGGTGGCGGCGGCGGCCGCGCGGTCTTCATGAAGTCCTTCCTCGTCGCGGTGACGAACCCGAAGGGCTACCTGTTCTGCTCGGCACTGCTGCCGCAGTTCATCGACCCCGCGGCGCCGCAGGGGCCGCAGTACCTGGTCATCGGCGCGGTGTTCGCGCTGCTCGACTTCGCGGTGATGTTCGCCTACGCGGCCATCGGGGCGCACGCCGTGCGCCTGCTGAAGCGGCGCGCCGTGCTGTGGCTGGACCGGGCCTGCGGCGGCGCGCTGCTGGTGCTGTCGGGCTCGCTGCTGTTCTACCGCCGCGGCGCCGCGGCCGCCTGAAGCGGCGGCCCGCCGGCCGGGTGCCGGTGCAGGCGGTGTTGGCGGTGCAGGTGCATGCGCTGCAGCTCACGCTGGAACTGCGCCATCTCCTGCAGCGTCGGCGGCGCGTCCTTCGGGCGCGCCAGGCGCGGAATGGCCGGCAGCGGCAGGTTGGCTTCCCAGCTCTCGCCCTCGCGCATCGCGATCGGCGCCGGCAGCTGGTCCAGTTCGGCCGGGTCCAGCCAGGGCACCAGCGCCTGCGCGATGGCGGTGGCGCGCGGGCGCAGCGCCGGGTCGCCGACGCGGCCACGCTGGCCCCAGCGCACGATGGTGGTCGCGGCTGAGGCTCCGCCCGCGTCGGCGATCGCGAAATCGCGGCGGATGCCCAGGCGGCGCTGCATCAGCACCTCTTCCAGCGTCATCGCGACGTCTTCGAGCGACGTGAGGTAGGCGTAATCGTCGGTCGCGAGATCGGCGCTGAAGGCGGCCGCCACCTGCGCCGGCGTCAGCGCCTTCTGCGCGGCGGAAGCAGGGATACCGCGGAACTGCACGTCGGCCAGCCCCCGCAGCAACTCCGACCTCAACGGGTACTGGGACGAGACCACGTCCGAGGTCAGCAGGTAGTTGTTGAAGCGCGGATAGACGTTGTCCCAGACCGTCAGCGGCGGCTGCAGCGTGCCGTAGGCCCCGGGCGGCACGAAGTCCAGCGCGTGCCCCAGCTCGTGGTACATCAGCCAGGCCGCCTCGTTGCGCACGTCGTCCAGCGTGCGGGTGATGCGCTGCGCGGGGTCGTAGTACTTGAAGATGCCCTGGCCGTCCTTGACGTAGCGCCACAGCGCGCGGTAGCGCAACTCGCTGCCGAAGTCGCTGCGGTAGTCGGGCACCTCGTTGACGGTGTCGCGTTCTTCCGGGGTTAGCCAGAACGACTCGGCGTCGAGGTAGATCGCGCCGCCGGCCACGTAGTAGAACGACGGCCGCACGTGGGTGGACAGCACGACCGCGGTGACGCTGTTGAGCATGCGGCGGAAGTCGCCGCGCGTGTCGTGCGTGCGCAGGAAGGCCTCGAAGTTGCGGCCCAGCCAGTCGTGCGAGACCAGCACGCGCGCCATCACCTGTTCCACCGTCGGAACGGCGCCGCCGGTTTCCTGCGCCAGGAAGGGCAGCGTCGCCAGCGTGCAGAGGTTCTTCGGGGCGTCCCAGCTCATCACCGGGTCGAAGGTGCAGCGGCGCAGCACGCCGGCGCGGGCACCGCCGGCCAGGTAGGGATAGACGCGCGGCACGTGCTCGCCGGCCCACACCGCGTTGGCGTTGCTGGCCGGCGCCTGGGCGTGGCGTTCGACCAGCACCATCACCTCGTCGCTCGCGCTGCGGCCGGCGCTGGTGTGCAGCGTGGCGCGCAGGCGGACCAGCGTGTCGCGGGCGACTTCGGGCGCGGTGAAGAATGCGACGCGGCTGGTCTTCAAGTCCAAGGCCACCGGCGGGCCTTCGATCTGCGTCCAGGTCACGGCCTTCACGCTGTCGCCCTCGGCCAGGGCCGGCCAGGCCCGCACCGAGACCTTGCCGCCCATGCGCACCGAGTGGCTGGCGCGCAGCGTCAGGCCAGTGCCGGGCGCGGCGGCCGCTGCCACGTCCAGCGCCACGGCCTGGCTGTGAGCGCCGCCGGCGGCGTCGGTGAACTCGGCCTCGAAGGCGTAGCTGCCGGGCTGCGGCGGGTCGAAGCTGATCGTCTGCGTCGCGTCGGCCGCCAGCGCCACCGCCGGGCCCGCGGTCTGCCGCCAGCGCACGCTGCCGATGGCGCCGCTGCAGCCGGCCAGCGTGACGCCGGCGTTGCGGCCGACGGCGGCGCCCGGCGTGGCGAACACGTCGTGCGTGGCACCACTGGCGGCGCACAGCGTGGACAGCACACGCGGCTGCGGCGTGATGAAGTCGGTGAGCGCGCCGACGTGCACGACGTCGTTGCCGAAGAGGCCACCCAGCACGTACACCTGGCCGTCGCGCACGCCGAGGTAGATGCCGGTGGAGTAGGCGCGGTAGGTGTAGCCCAGCGCGGAACCCGTGGCCGCGTGCTCGGGGAAGTATTGGGGGAACCAGGTCTCGGCGTAGTCCATCAGCTGGTTGGCGGCGTCGACCGGGTCGATGCTGCCGGCGGACTGCGCGGCTTGCGCGGCCTGCGCGGCAGTTGCGTGCTGGCGCGGCGCGCTGCTGCGCACGGTCTGCATCGCGGCGGCCGCGGCGCGGCTGGTGGTGGCGGAGCCGGACGAACCGCCGCCGCAGGAAGCCAGCGCCACCGCGGCGGCCAGCAGCAAGAAGATGGAACGGCGGATCACGGACTCTCCCTGTCGTGTGTGCAGCCGAGTCCCCGGTAGGCTCGGCGTGGTGGGGCGGCATCGTAAGGCCTGCCGAGCAAGGTCCGCCCAGGGGGCGCCGATGCGCCGTGCCGGTGTGCTGGATGCCCTTGCCCTGGCCTGCCCGGCTCAGGTGCAAAGCGCGGCATGCTGCTCTGGCGCCTTGTCTTCGTCTCCATCGGCGTGGCCGCCGTCCTGGCCGGCCTGCAGCAGGTCGTGGCTTGCGCCGCGCGCTCGAGCCGGCGTCGTCGTTCATCCAGACCACCGGCACGGTGCTCAGCGTGCAGAAGCACGCCTGGGGGGAGGACAACTTCCCGGTGGCATGCCGGCTGCGCGCTGGCGCGCGAAGCAGAGGGCAGCGTCGACTGAACTGCCAGCCCCGGCCTCCGCGGCTTCAGCGCCGTTGGGCCGCTGCCGCGATCTTCGCGAGTTCCGCGGCCTGCCAGATCTGCAACCCGTTCTCGGCGGCATACGGCCGCGCCTGCTCGCTCGGCTCGCCCAGGCCGATGAAGATCGCCGCATCGGCCTCGGCCGCGTCGCGCGCGGCCTGCAGCGGCTTGAGTGCCTCGACGCCGACGCGGGCGGACTTCCAGCGCCGCGCGGCCACCAGCGTGCGGCGGCCGCCGCGCAGCAGTTCCAGGTCGGCGCCGCGGCCGCCGGGCAGCGGCTTCACTTCATAACCTTCGCGCTCGAAGCCGCGCTTCAGCAGCGTCTCGAAGGCGGGCCAGGGCAGGGCGGAGAGCGTCTCGGCGGTGCGCTGCACCTGGGCGGCGCTGGGCTGGCCCCATTGCCGCTTGGCGGCCATCACGCCGATGACGAGGAACGGAAAGCCCGACAGCGCGCCCAGCACACGCCAGTCCGCCGGCAGCAGCGCGATCGCGACCAGCGCGAAGCCGCCCGCCACCAGGAAGCTGATCCACCACGGCGAGCGCAGCAGGACCGCGAACAGCGAGTTCTCGGCCATCTTCAGCTTCATGCCGGACTCCCGGCGAGCCAGGCGTGACGTCCGTCATGCACGGCGGTAACACGGTCAAAAGTGATGAAATCGATCACGCTCGGGGCGGTCATCCGGCAGGCTTTCTCGGGGCGAGGTGCTGCATGCTATGCGCGAAGGACGGGGACCTTTGAACCCGACCGAACCGCTCCGCGACTCAAGCCGCGCGCCGCCCGGCCGATCACTGCACCATGAAGACCTCCGACCTCGTCCGAGACCTGCTGCGCAACGACCACCGCGGAGCGCGTCAGCACCGCTTCATGGAATCGGCGGACATCAATGCCGCGTTCCGCGAATTCTTCACGCCGCTGCGCGCCTACGTGCGCCGCGGCATGCAGACCGACGGCCAGGTCTACGCGATCGAGATGGACACCTGCATCCCCGGCGTGCTGCTGGCCACCGACTGGCTGCCGCTGGCCGCGCGCGGCATCGACGACGCGGCCAGCATCGCCGACCCGATGCGGCGGCGCGTGCTGTTCGACAAGCTGCTGGCCGAGACCCGGTCCGAAACGCTGTTCGCCTACGTCGGCGAGCGGCTGGACGGCAACGGCGCGCCGGTGCTGTACCTGGAAGTCGTCTCGGCCGACGCGAGCTACGCCGCCGAGTACCCGATCCGCCCCGGCCGCGGTTGGCACCGCCGCGAGCTGGTCGAGGCGCCGCACCGGCGGCTCGATCCCGTCGCGCTGGCTTAGGCCCTGGGCGGCTCCGCCGCACAGGGGCCAAGCCTTCGGCCGAATGTGGTGCTCCCCCGGCCCCCTCCGCGAGGGGTCCCGGTCAGTTCGACGAAGTCTTGGGTCGCCGCTTCAGCGCCTTGTCGGGTTCGCCCATCGGGCCGCTTACTTCGCGTGCAAGACTTCACCGGCGCGGACAGTGCAGCGCACATTGGCGAAGTGCCGCGGGTCGGCCAGCGGATCGCCGCCCAGCACCACCAGGTCGGCGTCCTGGCCCGCGGCCACGCGGCCGCGGCGCTCGGCCTCCTTCCAGCGCGCGGCTGGCGCGGTGGTCAATGACGCCAGGATCTGCGCCGGCGTGAGGCCGGCGCCCGCCATCAGCCGGTATTCGTCGGCGGGATCGTGGTCGGTCATGTAGCCGACGTCGGTGCCGAAGAGGATCTGCCCGCCGGCGTCGGCGTACTGCTTCAGCTGCTGCTGCGTGGCGCCGACCAGGCGCTGCTGCACCGCGGCCGGCACGCCGGCCTTGTCGAGTTCGAAGTGCCACAGCTTCAGCGTCGGCACCAGCGCGGTCCGGCGCTCGACCAGCTGCGCCACCAGCGGCGCGGGCCAGGGTTCGACGACGCCGAGCGTGGTGTGCACCAGCACGTCCACGCCCGCGTCCAGCGCCGCGCGCAGGCCCGCCACGTCGGTCGGGTGCGCCATGACCGGCTTGCCGAGGCGGTGCGTCTCGTCGGCGGCGGCGCGTGCCACCGCAGCGGGCATCAGGCGCACGCTGCGGTCGGCCTGGGGCGTGGCGACGAAGAGCTTGATGGCGTCGGCGCCGCGCTGCAGGTTCGCCTGCACCGCGGCCTGCGCCGCCTCGGGCGTGGCCGGTTGCGGCATCTGCTGGCGCACCGCGGCCGGCAGGCCGGCGAGGTAGAACGGCAGCCCGTCGGGCGGGAAGATGCCGGTGCCGGTGGTCAGGATGCGCGGGCCCCGCAACTCGCCGCGCGCGGTGCGCTCCCGCAGCCACACCGTGTCGCGCGGGTCGGAGGCGGTGTCGACGACGGTGGTGAAGCCGTGCCGGGTCAGCATCGCCGCCATGGCCGCTTCCAGCGTGGCGCGGTCCTGCTGCGCGGCGCGGGTGTAGGGCGGCCCGTTGAAGTGCACGTGGCTGTTCTGGAAGCCGGCGGTCACGGTGCCGCCGTCGCAGCCGAGGTCGCGTGCATCCGGCGGGACGGTCACCGTGGCACGCGGGCCCACGGCCACGATGCGGCCGCCGCGCATCAGCACCACCGCGTCGTCGATCGGCGGCCCCTCGGGCGAGACGTGGATGCGCTTGGCGCGCAGCACGGTGGCGTGTGGCGTGGCGGGCTCGGAGCCGGCCGCCGCCTGGGCCCGGGCCGGGAACAGGCTGCAGAGCAGCGCCGCCAGTATGGCGGCCGAAGTGAGCGTCAGGGGTGGCATGGGTTCGTGGGCGGAGTGAGCAAACGGCGAATGGTCGCGCCGCGGCGGCCATGCCGCCGCGCCGATGCGACAGTCTGCCGCCGTGGGCGACGGAGTGGCGCGGGCGGAGGATGGCATGTGGCCGCGGCCTGGCACCGCGCTGGGCCCGGCGCCGTTGCCGCGCGGCGATGCGCGCGGTGGTGGCCTGCCCGGTGCGTGGGGGCCTGGCGTGGGGACTTCAGCGCCCTGGCGCCCTCGGCGCGCCGGCCCTGGCCCACAATGCCGCCCGCTGCCGGCGCGCGCCGGCACGCCTCCATCGCGCCTGCCGCAGCGCCGCGGCCGTCGGGCGCCTCCCATGCACCCTCAACGGCCGGCGGCGCCGCAGCGGCGCCGCGGCCGCGCCCGCCCGTGTCCTCGCCGCCTACCAAGCCCACCCGCCTCGTCCGCCTGCGCTGGCCCGCGCCCCTGTCGTGGCGCGACTTCCTGCCCGCGCCCACCAGCGTCGACGCCACCGAGCGCCTGCGCGCCGCCGCCGGCGCGCTGATCGGCGTGCTGCTGGCCGGGCTGCTCGGCCGTGCCTTCGCGGGCGCGGCCGGGCCGCTGCCCTGGCTGGTAGCGCCGATCGGTGCCAGCGCGGTGCTGGTGTTCGCGGTGCCGGCCAGCCCTTTCGCGCAGCCCTGGGCGGTGCTGGGCGGCAACGTGTTCTCGACCCTGATCGGCATCGGCTTCGCCGGCGCCTTCGGCGGCGGGCCGGCGGTGGCTGCGGCGGCCGTGGCCTGCGCCATCGCCGCGATGTTCTGGCTGCGCTGCCTGCATCCCCCGGGCGGCGCCTGCGCGCTGCTGGTGGCGCTGGGCGGCGTGCACGATCCCGCGTTCGCGCTGCACCCGGTGCTGCTGAACTCGGCGCTGCTGGTGGCCGCAGGCATCGCCTACAACAGCGCCACCGGCCGCCGCTACCCGCATGCGCAGCGCAGCGCGGTGCCGGCGGCCCCGGCCGAAGGCGGCGTGCTGCATGCCTTCACCGATGCCGACCTGGACGCCGTGCTGGCGCGCTACAACCAGGTGGTCGACGTGAGCCGCGACGACCTGCACCAGCTGCTGGAGCAGACCCATGTCGAGGCCTACCGCCGCCGCTCCAGCCACACCCGCTGCGCCGACGTGATGTCGCCCGACCCGGTGTCGGTGCACTTCGGCACGCCGCTGCAGGAGGCCTGGACGCTGCTGCGCGAGCACCGCTTCAAGGCGCTGCCGGTGGTCGACCGCGCGCGCCGGGTGATCGGCATCGTCACGCTGGCCGACTTCATGCGCCAGGGCGAGCTGGCCCTGCACGAGGGCTGGGGCCGGCGCCTGCGCGACTTCGTGCGGCCCGCGCCGACGAGCCACAGCGACAAGCCGGAGGCGGTGGGCCAGATCATGACCCGCCAAGTACGCGTCGTCAGCGCCGACCGGCCGATCGCCGACCTGCTGCCGATGTTCGCCGACACCGGCCACCACCACGTGCCGGTGATCGATGCCGAGCGCCGGCTGGTGGGCATGATCACGCAGTCGGACCTGGTGCGGGCGCTGTGCCGCGGCTAGCCGATTGCTGGTCCAGGCTCTGCGGCCCCTGCGCCGTCGCCGCCTCGTACGCCTGGTAGCCCTCTTCGATGGTGGGGACCACCAGGGCCAGCTCGAAGTACTCGCCGGCGACGAGTTCCGAGTCGCGCAGCGACTCGATGAACCAGTGGTGCTCGTGCGGTGCCAATGTCTCCACCATGAGCACGTCGCTGCAGTGGGCCGTGAAGGCCTCGGCATCGAAGTACCGGACGCTCACGCCGGGCGCTCGCCGAAGCGCCTCTGCGAGGTGGAGGCTTGCGCGCTCCCGGCGCTCCTGCCGGGACAGACGGAGCCACCGTGGCGTGGCCCGCAGATGGACGAAGTTCACGTGGTTCATGGCCTCGCCCCCAGTGCCTTGCCGAAGAAGCTCACCGCTTCCTTCACGGAGTCCTCGCGCGCGGCGGGCAACGGCGTCGATCCGCCTTCCCCACCCTTGCCCTGATCGTGGTAGGGGTCCTGGTATCGCCGCGGGCGGTCCAGGTTGTTGAACCCGTGCTCCGCGCCGGCGTAGACCTTGACCCGGACATGCGGCCGAAACTTCTCCGGCAGTGTGTCCGCCAGCTTGTCGCAGGCACGCGGATCCACGTCGTAGCGATCGTCGGCGCCGGTCAGGATGTAGATCGGCGCGCCCGTCAGCTCGCGGAAGGGGTAGCCGGGGACCCTGTTGTACGCGAAGCAGATGGGATAGAAGGGCATGTGCGCGGCGAACCGCTGCCCGCCCCGCCCATGCTCGGCCGCGCTGGCCTCGTCGGCCGCCAGCATGCTCAGCACGCCGCCCCATGAGAAGCCCATGATGCCGACGCGCCGGCCGTCGATGCGCGGATGCGCCGCCAGGTACGCCAACGCACCGAAGGCATCCGGCAGGTTCTCGCGCACGTGCTTGGGGCGGCCATCCCAGCCGCCCGAGAGACCGCGCGGACTCCAGAGATCCACCTCGAGCGTGGCCATGCCCGCGGCGTTCAGGGCCCGCGCGTACATCATTCCCTTCGCATCCATGCCGCCCGTGCCATGCACGATGACGACCGCCGGCACCCGCGTCGCGGCGGCCGCCCGCGTCGCCTCGGCGGACGACAGGTCCGTGGGGATCTGCAGCCTCCCGATGCCCGAGAGAGGGAGGCCGGGAAGGGGGTAGGCGACGAGGTGGGTCTTGAGGTCCGGCTCGTAGGCCGCGTGCTGCTCGCGCGCGGTGGCCGTCGCAGCGAGCAGCGGAATGAGGCACGCGACGAGTGACGCCGATCGGCGGAAGAGGGTCATGGGTTCTCTCTCGTGAGGGATGGTGGTCAAGCCGCGCTCATCAGGCGGGCCAGCAGGCCGGGGGCGACGCGGCGCAGGACCGGCAGGGCCTTCGCCTGCCCGATGTGGAAGACCCCGCCGGGGCGCGAGAGGCCGGCGAGCAAGGCTGCCGCCGCCTCGTCCGGCGGCAGCTTTGCGCGGCCGCGGCCCTCGGTCATCGGTGTGTCGACCAAGGGCATCACCGCCTCCAGCACGCGCACCGAGGTTCCGCGCAGCTGCTGGCGCAGCGCGGCGCCGAAGAGGTGCAGCGCCGCCTTGGAGGCGCTGTAGACCGCGGACGTGCGCTTCGGCGCATAGGCCAGGCCGGACGACACGTGGACGATCCAGGACCGCTCCCTGGATTGCAGCGCAGGCAGCAAGGCCCGGGTCAGCGCGATGGGCGCCAGCAGGTTGGTGTGGAGCTCGTCCTCGATCGCGCGAAGGTCGTAGCCCGCATCATCGATGCGCACGTTGTGCTGGATGCCCGCGTTGTGGATGACGCAGTTCAGGTCCGGCGCCGCAGCGCTGATCCGCATCGCCAGGCCGGGCAGCGACGCGACGTCGGCGAGGTCGCCCTCCATCGCGCGGACCTGGGGCGCCCGGCGCACCAGGTCCGCCAGCTTGTGGCGGTTGCGCCCCAGCGCAAGCACGTGCACGCCCGCATCCGCGAGCTGCAGCGCAAGATGCCAGCCGATGCCCGAGGTCGCGCCGGTGACGAGTGCGGCGCGCAGGCCGAGGTTCGCTGCAGTGGCGGAATCCATTCGAGGTGTCATGCGGACGAATGTAGGAAACTCATCCGATGCCCGCATCAACCGAAGTTAATCGGGCGCCCACTTCTTCCTGGGTGCTGCTCGACCTGTTCCGTGCTGCCTCGGGCACTGCCGAGCTGGCCGAGTCAGCCGCACTCTCGAACGAACTGCGGCTCTGCGATGTCGGCCGTGGCGGCACGCTGTTCATGCAGGACAGCGTCCACCCATTCGTCTACGCCGTCAGGAGCGGATTGCTGAAGCTGGTCTACCTCGATGAAGCTGGCGACGAATGGATCAAGTCGTTCACGTTCGAGGGCCGCTATTTCGCCAGCATCGCGGCACTGGTGCCGGGCGGTCGCGCGAGCTTCATGGTCAGGGCCATCGAGGACTCGGTCGTCGAGCGGGTGGACTACCGCCTGCTGGAAGGCCTGGCGGCGCGGCATCTCGACTGGGCACGGGCGCTGCTGGTGTTGACGCAGCAGTTCGCCGCACGAAAGGAACTGCGCGAGAAAGAGTTGCTGACGCTCACGGCGGAGCAGCGATACATCGCGTTCACCGAGCAGCACCCCGGCTTGGTGAAGCGGATCCACCAGAAGGACCTGGCGCTCCACCTGGGGCTTACGCCGGTTGGCCTGAACCGGATCGTGGCCAGGCTCAGAAGGGCCGCGCCAGCCCCTCGTGCGCAGAGCCCCGGTCCGGCGCGACCAACCGGCGCATGAAGAGCCGGTTCTCGTAGGCGATGCCCTCGATCAGGTAGGCCGTGGCGCCGACGTCGGCATAGCCGCGGCGCGGGTAGAAGGCCAGTGCGCGCGTGTTGCCGGACCAGGCGGTGAGCCACACCGTGTCGGCGCCGGTGGCGGCGGCCGCGTCTTCGGCGGCGCGCAGCAGCCGCGTGCCGAGCCCGCTGCCCGCGAAGCGCTGCAGCACGTAAAGGCGGAACAGCTCGGCCGGCGCCTGCGCCTGCACGCCGGCATGTGCGGCGCCCGGGCGCCAGTGCGCGAAGCCCAGCAGGTGGCCGGCGCGCTCGGCCACGATGAAGCGCTGGTCCGCACGCGCCAGCGCGGCGGCGGTGGTCTCCGGCGACAAGGTCTGCAGCACCTCGCGCGCCAGGTCGGGCCGGATGCCGTCGGGCGCGTAGGTCTCGAGGAACACCTGCATGCCCAGCACGCCGATGCACAGCGCATCGGTGGCGTTGGCTGGGCGCAGGCTCACCGCAGCGGTGTCCGTGCCGGGGACGCGCTTTTCAGGCGTCATCACAAGGGCGCAGGTAGTAGATGTCCCACTCGCTTTCCTCGACCTGGCGGAAGCCGTGCCGCTGGTAGAAGCGGTTGGAGTCGCTGCCGCGCAGCGCACCCACGCGCACCGGCAGGCGCCGTGCGTCGGCATCGGCGAAGACCCGGGCCAGCACCGCGGCGCCGATGCCGCGGCCCTGGTGCGCCGGGTGCACGTACAGGTGGTCCAGCAGCAGCTCGCCCTGGTAGGGCCGCACGACGACGAAGCCGACGCGTTCGCCGCCCACGACCAGGTGCTGCGTCAGCTCGGGCGTGAAGGTGGACAGAAAGCGCTCGCGGGCGCGCTGCGGGTCGAAGCGGCCGAGGCGCTCCAGGCTGGCGCGCATCGCGGCGATGCGCAGCGCCACCAGCGCGTCGGCGTCGCGGGCATGAACAGGCGCGAATTCGAGCGCATCCGCGCCGTGGGCGCCGAGCCTTGGGTTGTCCATGACTTCATTGTGAGGGCTGCGTCACGCTTGTTCCGGGAAAGCACGCAGCGCGGGGGCCTGAACCCGCGCTGCTGCGGCGCAGAATCGCCGACGTTCCCGCTGCTTCTTCCAAGGACCGACCGCATGCAACGCCGCCAACTGCTGTCCATCGCCGCCGCTACCGCCTTCACGCCTGCTGCGCTGCGCGCGCAAGCTTATCCGTCCAGGCCGATCAGGCTGCTGGTGGGCTTCCCGCCGGGCGGCAACATTGATCTCGCCGCGCGCACCATCCAGCCCGCGCTGGAGGCGGCGCTGGGGCAGCCGGTGGTGATCGACAACAAGCCCGGCGTCGGCGGCGTGCTGGCCGCGGGCGAGCTGAGCCGGGCGGCCCCGGACGGCTACACGCTGCTGATCGCCAACACCGGCCCGTTCGCGATCGCGCCGTACCTGCAGCCGAAGATGCCCTACGACCCGCTGAAACAGTTCAGCTACATCGGCCAGATCGCCGAGGGCAGCTACATCGCGGCGACGCGGATCGACCACCCGGCCAAGGACCTCAAGCAGTTCGTCGAGTGGGCGAAGGCGAACCCCAAACTCGCGAATTACGCGTCCGGCGGCAACGGCTCGTCCACCCACATGAACGGCGAGCTGCTGAACCACGTGACCGGCCTGGACCTGCTGCACGTGCCCTACAAGGGCAGCGCGCCGGCGGTGCAGGACCTGATCGGCGGCCAGGCGCAGCTGCTGATCGATGCCGGCGGCGTGCTGCTGCCGCAGATCAAGGGCGGCAAGCTGAAGGCGCTGGCGGTCACCGGCGCGAAGCGCGACCCCAACCTGCCGGACGTGCCAACCGCGCGCGAACAGGGCTTGACCGGCATGGAGTCCACCGGCTTCCAGGGCCTGGTGGCGCCGGCCGGCCTGCCCAAGCCGGTGCTGGACCGCCTGGCCGCCGAACTGGCCAAGGTGTTGGCGATGCCCGACGTCAAGGCCAAGTTCGCGGCCGTGGGCTCCGAGGTGCATGCGCGCGGGCCGGCCGAGTTCGCGGCCTTCGTGAAGGCGGACAACGAGAAGTGGGGCGCGCTGATCAAGAAGCGCAACATCAAGCTGGATTGACGGGGTCGGAACCACATCGACCGGCGTCGCCGGCCGGGCGGCGCGCCGGTCCCTTCGGCTTCCGCGGCCCTGTCCGCGCCGCCTCACGTTTCGGCGGGCGGCGGCTGCAGGTGCGGCGTGGCCCGCTCGAGGTCGGCGAGCCAGGCGGCGAACGCGGCGTCGAACTGCGCCCGGTCGCCGCGCAGCAGCGCCGACGGGTGCAGCGTGATCAGCACCGGGATGCCATCGGGCCGCTTGAACCACTGGCCGCGGTCGCGCAGCACCGGCACCGGCTGGCCCAGCAGCGAGCGCGCGGCGGTGGCGCCCAGCGCGACGATGGCCGCCGGCCGGACGGTGGCGATCTCGCGCTCCAGCCACTGCAGGCAGGCGGCGGCCTCGCGTTGCGACGGCGTCTTGTGCATGCGGCGCGTGCCGCGCAGCGTGAAGCTGAAGTGCTTGACCGCGTTCGTCACGTAGACCGCATCGTCAGGCCAGCCCAGCTGCGCCATCGCGCGCCGCAGCACGCCGCCGGCCGGGCCGACGAAGGGCCGGCCGGCCAGGTCTTCCTTGTCGCCCGGCTGCTCGCCCACCAGCATCAGCCGCGCGCGCGGCGCGCCTTCGCCAAACACCACCTGCGTCGCCGGTTCGCCCAGCGGGCAGTCGCGGCAGGCGGCCGCGGCCTGGCGCAGGGCCTGCAGGGTGCGGGCGGGGGAGATGGCCATGGTGGTGTTTGCTCGGGGCCCTGCCGGCAAGCCTCGGGCCCGCCCCAGGCGGCGTGCCGTGGCATGTCGTCGCGTGTCCTGCCGTCGCGCGCCGCGCCGAGGCTCTCAGCGGCGCACGGGCGCCCGCGGGCGCACGCGGCGGATGCCGGGACTCATGGCCTTCATCGCGGCCGGGCCGAAGATGGTTGCGAAGGCCACGTCCTTGGCGTCGTGGCCGACGGCGATGCGCACCAGGTCGTCCACCGGCGACAGGCGCGTCGGATCGAACATCACCCAGCGGCCGCCGAGATAAGCCTCGAACACGGCGTGGAAGTCCGGCGGCGGTTCGTCGAAGACCGCGTAGCCGACCACCAGCCGCGCCGGGATGTTCAGCGCGCGGCAGAAGGTGATGCCCAGGTGGGCGAAGTCGCGGCAGACGCCGGCGCGCTGCACGAACACGTCGCGCGCGGTCGTCGTCGGCTGCGTCGAGCCGATGCGGTACTCGATGTTGTCGTGGATCCAGTCGGCGATGGCCTGCACCCGCGCATGGCCCGGCGGCAGGCCACCGAAGAGCTTGAAGGCGGCCGACGCCATGAGGTCGGATTCGCAATAACGCGTCGGCATCAGGTGGCGCAGCAACGGGTCGGGCAGTGCGGCGATGGGCAGTTCCGGCGCCTGCGGGTCGGCCGGCTGAGGCCGCCGTTGCACGCGCGCGCAGTAGCGCAGCGAGAGCGGCCCCGCCTCCGCATGCAGGCGCAGGATGCGCTGGCCCAGCTGCGGGTCGGCATGCAGCTGCAGCGCCTGCTTCGGCCGCACCTGCAGCGATTCACGCAGCACCGCCTGGTCGAGGCCGTCGAGCGCGTGGATCTGGAACAGGAAGTCGCAGGGGCCGCTCAGTTCATAGTCCAGGCGGCAGTCGATCTCGAACTGCCGCGCCGGCAGCGGCGGCGGCCCGGACCGTGCGGGCTCGGTCAGGGCTGGTTCGGCGAGCGTGGCCGCGGACTCGCGGTCGGCGAAGGGAAGGCTCATGGCGGGCCGGCGCCGGGCGCGCCGAGATGCAGCAGACACCTTGCATTGCAGCCCGTACGGGCTGCGCCCGCCATCGGCGCGCGGCGCGGCGCCGCGTAGGACGCCGCCGATCAGCCGGCACGGCGGCGCGCCCGGCACCGCGTCTTGGGCCACGGCGCTGACGCGCCGCGAATGTGACGACGGGCGCTCAGGCGCCGCGCATCGGGACTCCGGCGCTCAGGCGCCGTAGATGTCCCGGTACGAGACGAAGATCGTCAGCATCAGCAGCGGCAGCAGCGCCAGCCAGCCGAGGCCGAACGGGATCGACGCGATGATGGCGGCGACGACATAGATCACCGCGTAGAGGATGAAGGGGACGATGTTCTTCAGGCTGCCGGCAAAGCTGCCCTTGATGGCGTCGACCGGGGCCAGGCCGCCCAGGATGACCAGGCCCGGCGCGAACCAGAACGCCATGCCGATGGCGATGCCGACCACGAAGGACACCAGCAGCATCACCAGCCCCATGCCGGCCGCCGCCAACGCACCGCCGGCACTGCCCGCGCTGGCCCCGGCACCGACGCCGATGGCCGCGCCCGCGCCGAACAGGAACATCAGCAGGCCCAGCACGAAGACCACCGCCAGCAGCAGCGCGCCGATGACGATCAGCGAGCCCATGCGCTCGGACTTGAAGGCAGAGAAGAGATCGCCGATCTCGATCGTGCCGCCGCCCGCGGCCTTGCGCGCGGCGAGCATCCAGCTGCCGGTGAACACCGGCGCCAGCAGCGCCAGCGCCAGCGCGCCGAGGATGGGGATGAAGGCCAGCACGATGAAGATGATGCCCATCACCAGCCCGAGCACGATCCACATGCCTGGGTTCTTCAGGAACAGCGCCCAGGCGTCGGTCCACCAGCCCAGGCCGCGGCCTGCGTCGACGCTGCGGACTCCGGCGGTGTTGCCGAGTGTTTGATTCATGTGAACTGCCCTCCATCAGTGAAGCGCGCCATCGTGCGGCCGCCTCGTCCGGGTTAAAAAAGCCGGGGCCAGTCTAGTCCTGCGCCGTTTCATTGGCGCGGCTGAATCACACTCGGGCGTTTCAAGCGTTTCGGAGAACCACGATGCAAGCCGACGACCTGCAGCGCCTGGCCATTGCCGCGATGCGCACGCGCGGCCTCCATCCCGAGTTCTCGGCCGAGGCCACGCTCGAAGCCGAGGCCCTGCGCCTGCGGCCGCCCGAGGCCGACGCCGGCGTGCAGGACCTGCGCGGCCTGCTGTGGTTCTCGATCGACAACCACGACACGCGCGACCTGGACCAGCTGAGCTGGGCCGAAGCATTGCCCGGCGGCGCCGCGCGGCTGCTGGTGGCGGTGGCCGACGTCGACGTGATGGTGCGGCCTGGCCGTGCAATCGAGGCGCATGCGGCGGCCAACACCACGTCGGTCTACACCGCCGCCGGCGTGTTCCCGATGCTGCCGGAGACGCTGTCGACCGACCTCAGCTCGCTGCACGAGGGCGAGGACCGGCTGGCCGTGGTGGTCGACATGCAGATTGCCGCTGACGGCAGCGTGGGCGATGCCCGGCTGATCCGCGCGCTGGTGCACAACCACGCCAGGCTGGTCTACGAGCCGGTGGCGGCCTGGCTGGAACTGGACCCGGCGGAGGCGCCGCTCACCGGCGCGGCTGCGCCGCCCTGGCTGCGCCTGCCCGGGCTGGCCGAGCAGCTGCGCCTGCACGACGACATCGCCACCCGCCTGCGCCGCTGGCGCGTGAAGAGCGGGGCGCTGAGCGTGAAGACCGGCGAGCCGCGGCCGGTCTTCGAGCACGGCCGGCTGGTGGACCTGCGGCCGGACGAGAAGAACCGCGCCAAGGAGCTGATCGCCGACCTGATGATCGCCGCCAATGGCGCGACCGCGCGCTTCCTGGCCGCGCGGCGCTACCCGTCGCTGCGGCGCATGCTGATGGCGCCGCGGCGCTGGGACCGCATCGTGGCGCTGGCGCGCCAGCACGGCGCCGAGCTGCCGGACCAGGCCGATGCGCTGGCGCTGGAAAGCTTCCTGCGCGCCCGGCGCGAGTCCGACCCGGCGGGTTTTGCCGACCTGTCGCTCGCGGTGGTGAAGCTGCTGGGCTCGGGCGAATACGCGGCCGAGGCGCCCGGGAACGACCAGGTCCCGGCCAGCCCCGGCCACTTCGGCCTGGCGGTGGCTGACTACGCCCATTCCACCGCGCCCAACCGGCGTTATCCGGACCTGGTGACGCAGCGCATCGTCAAGGCCGCGCTGGCCGGCGCGCCGGCCCCGTACGGCGCGGAGCAGCTGGCCGCCATCGCGCGCCACTGCACGCTGCAGGAGGACAACGCGCGCAAGGTGGAGCGCCAGGTGCTGAAGGCCGCGGCCGCGCTGCTGCTGCACGGCCGCATCGGCGACAGCTTCGATGCCATCGTCACGGGTGCCTCGGCCAAGGGCACCTTCGTGCGCATCCAGCGGCCGACGGTGGAAGGCCGCGTCGTGCGCGGCTTCGAGGGCCTGGACGTCGCCGACACGGCGCGGGTGCGCCTGCTCGGCGTCGATGCCGAGCAAGGCTTCATCGATTTCGAGCGCGTTTGATCATCAGGAGACTGCAACGGTGCTGCCCGCTGAACTGGAACGTTATCTGCACGACCACATCCCCTTGTCCCGCGCGATGGCGGTGGGCGTGGTCTCGGTGAGTGCCGAGTCCGTGGTGCTGGGCGCGCCGCTGGCGCCCAACATCAACCACCGCGAGACGGTGTTCGGCGGCAGCGCCTCGGCGCTGGCCATCCTGGCCGCCTGGTCGCTGCTGCACACGCGGCTGCGGGCCGAGGGGCTGGCCAGCCGCCTGGTGATCCAGCGCAACACCATGGACTACGACTACCCCATCCTGGGCGACTTCAGCGCCCGCTCGGCCCTGGCCGAGCCGCGCGACTGGGCGCTGTTCACCCGCATGCTGGCGCGCAAGGGCAAGGCGCGCATCACGGTGCAGTCGCGGCTGGAGCAGGGCGGGCAGGTGGTGGGGCGGCTGACCGGTGAATTCGTGGCGCTGGATCGCGCGCCAACCTGACTTCCAGCGCCTAGTTCGGTCAACCCGGTTGCGGCCACGGTCCGATGGCCAGCGCCGTGGCGGCGGCCAGGCCCGCCATCGTGAGCGCGACGGCCGCATCGAGCACCCGCCACGCCACGGCCGAGGCCATCCACCGGCCGACGAGTCGGGCGCCTCCCACGAGCAGCACGAACCAAGCCAACGATGCCGCGACCGCGCCGCCGGCAAACGGCCATTGCTGCGGGTGAGGCAAGGCGGCGCCGACGCCGCCGATCACGATCACGGTGTCGAGCCAAGCCACCGGATTGAACAGCGAGACCGCGGCGACGGCCGACAGTCCCTTCCCGCGCGACGGCGGCGCGGCACCGCCGGCCAACCCAGGGTCAGAGCCGCTGATCGCGCGTCCGGCGGCACGTGAGGCGTGCAGGAGCATGAAAGCGACCCCGAGCCAGAGAGCGGCGGCTTCGAGCCGCGGGAATCGATCGAACACTGCCGAGGCGCCGGCGATGCCGATCCCGATCAACAGCGCGTCGCTGCCGACGGCGATCGTGATCAAGGCAGCTGCGGCCGATCCGCGCGCGGCCGCCTCGCGCAGGATCGTCACGTCCTTCGGACCGGGGCAGATGAACATGCCCAGGCCCAGCGCGAGCCCGTGCGCAAAGGAAGCGGTGTCGAACATGGTGCATGCCAACAACCTCCTAAGC
>Ga0196963_10000575_pt1 | contig 31288 bp, 24 predicted proteins | sample S1_5metaG_FD_148600 | JGI IMG/M metagenome (GOLD analysis project Ga0196963, IMG submission 148600) | Soil microbial communities from Anza Borrego desert, Southern California, United States - S1_5 | ecosystem: Environmental > Terrestrial > Soil > Desert | place: USA: California | collected...
CCCACGCGAGGGTCTGCCGCCAGACCTTGAGCTCTTCGAGCACGCTGGCGAACACGGCGAACTGCGGCCCCGCAGGCGCGGCCACGTACCAGACCGCCCCGGGTCGGGAGTTTGCCGCCGCAAGGCCCAGGGCGGGCCGTAGGAGCCCCGCTAGGCCCTCCACGCCGTCGTTGGCGATCTCCAGGGCCTCCTCGGTCTTGCCGACGTAGGCCACGCCGTAGGGCGGGTCCGTGAGGATGAGGTCGGCGCGGGAGCCGGCGAGCACGCGGGCAACGTCGGCCTCCTTGGTGCTGTCGGCGCAGAGCAGGCGGTGCTCGCCCATGATCCAAACGTCACCGGCGCGGGAGGTGGCGGTGGTGGGGGGCTCGGGCGTCTCGTCGTCCTCGACCTCGGCAGGCCGTAGCTCATCGATGAGGTCGTCGAGCTCTGCCTGAGAGAAGCCGGTCACCTCCAGTATGTCGGAGGGCAGCGCTTCGAGGAGCCGCGTCAGCGTCTCGTCATCCCACTCAGCGAGCTCGCTCGTGCGGTTGTCTGAAATGGCGAAGGCGGTTGCCTCAACCTCGCTCTCGTCCACGACCACGCAGGCGAGGTGCGACCAGCCGAGCTGCTTCGCGGCCATCAAGCGGCCGTTGCCCGCGCGGACCACCATGCCCTGGCGCTGCACCACGATCGGGAGCCGCTGGCCGAAGCGCTTCAGCGAGCCTGCGATGGCGGCGAGGTTCCGCTCGTTGTGCTTGCGGGCGTTGGAGGGGTCGAGGGTGAGCTCAGTGAGAGGTACAGCGAGATGCCTCAGGGGCTCGGCGATGTACGTGAGGTATGCGCGTGCGTCCTGCACCATGTGCGTACTCCATGTGTGTAATCAATACGCACACATGTTTCCAAGAACAACCAGGTCGGCAAAGGGCTCAAGGCTTACCGCAACATTGTGCGAGACCATGCAACTCGATGCAGACACTTGCAATCCAGAAAAGGTAGATTTTGGCGGTGCGTATGCGAAACTGGGTCCCACAGCATCTGTCACTGTTTTGCGCTGCGGCTCGGTCGATCCAGCTTGTGTTTGTGGGCCTTCGCGGCGATAAAGGTCATCAGTGATTCTCCGCATGATCGCGCTCGAGTGGCCGCGATGTGCGTCCAACCCATCTGACGAGCCCCGATTGCGCTGCCGTTATCGGCTGGCACCACCAGACCCTGCTTGAAGCGATGATCACCCAAACGCTGGCCCCAGCTTGAGCAAGCCTGCGATGGCGTCGAGGTTGCCGTGTGCTTTCTGGCCTTGGAGGCCGAGGGTGGCATCCCAATCGGAACGGCGAGATGCTCCGGGGGTGTCCGATGTGCGCGAGCGTGGATGCCTGTAGCGTCCAGCATCATGAACTGGTCCACCGAACTGCGAGCGTGACCCTTGACGCCACAGATCGCGGTCGAGCATAGCTGAGACGAGCCCTGTTCGGCACGTAAACTCGCGACTGCTCTTGGATTACGACACATTTGGTGCGGCGATGCATGGATTGAGCTCGCGATAGGGTGCACCGAACTCGACGGCGCAGTAATCTCAACACCGACGACTAGGTGGAGCTGTCCTGGACTAGAGAGGTCTTATGGCAAAAAAAGTCGCATGGGCTGGAACGGTCGAGATGCGCGGCGGCAGGCCCGTCTGTGAAGTCTGCGCGGACGTGATGGAACCTACAGGGGTTCAAACGATGGCAGAGGGCAAGGCCCTCTTCCGGTGCGCGCGCTGCAAGACCGAATTCCCACCGTTGGAGGCTCGTCAATGGCTAGCGACCGCAAGGGGGGAAAGGACCCGACGCCGTTGGACCTGGGCATTCATCGCGTTGGCTGTAGTCGTGCTCGTTACCGTTACTGCCGTGATGCTACTGAGTAAGTAGTACCACCCTAAGTCAGTTTCGATTCGTCCCCATAAGACATTGGACCGGTCCAGGATCTCCCAAACAGACGAAACCGGCCCATGCGACGGTCTCGGGATACTGCCTGCGGAGAGCAAGCTTCGCACCCCGCAGAGCCTCGGCCAAGGGGGTCCCTCTCAGCAACCGCCGGTAAAGTTCTTGCATCAGCAACAACGTCGGCTCGTCCGGAACAGACCAAAGGCTCATCAGCAATGCCCGTGCGCCCGCGATTGTGATGGCACGTCGCAACCCGACGACACCTTCGGCCCGCAGAATCGCCCCCAAGCCGGTTTCGCAGGCCGACAAAACGACAAGCTCGGTCGCTCTTAGGTCAAGGCTCCGCATTTCTGCTGCAGTCATTACGCCGGAGTGCGGCACAATTCTACCGTCCGGACTGAATGCGGCATTGGCTCCGGCGAGAGCGACTCCTGAGCGGGTCGATTGCCCTCTGTCATTGCTGTTTCTTTCATCACTGATGATGTCTTGTCGATCGAAGAAAGCATGGGAAGCGATGTGAAGCACACCGGGAGATTGGGCAGACCGAAGACGTTCGAACGTGGCATCAGCTCCAACGACAGCCTGAACCCCAAGCCTCTCCGCGATCCACCGCACTTCTCTTAGCGTGCTGGGTAGATGGCCGAAACGGCAAGACACTCCTGAAGAGTCGGTGGCCCTTACACCGAGGTCAAAATCTGGAGCGCCAAACACCAGCGCGCTCGATGGTCTACCTCTAGCCTCGGTGAGCCGCAACAGATCGCGACCGGTGGTCAGATACGAGATGCAATACTGCTCTACCGCAAAAACTCCATTGCCCAATGTCAATGTCAAGGCCTCAAAGGGGAGACCCACAAAGGCTCCCTCGGGAGCTATAAATAGGTGACTGCAGCCATTGGTCACAGAGTGAATCCTGTCGAACATGGCCCCCAAAGCGGTGCTCACGGCCCTTTCGACGGCAGCAGATCGCGTTGTGCTCCCATCCAGTAGCGACAATCTCCAGTTCTGAATGGCGGAATCCAACTCATCCGCAAGGCCGAGCAGGATGAGACCTAGCCGATCGGGAGCGGCTGCGGGAAGAACAAAGGCAACATAAACGGGCAACTTCTGGCCCCCGCCCTTCAGATTGAAACGCACGAACTCAACCAGGGCCGATCCTGCTGGAAGTGAAGCGGCCATCGCGAGTGTATCTGCCCTTCTGAGACGCTCTTCGAGTCGCAGCTCCGGTATGGCGGCGATCAACTCGGCTTCAAGTAAGGCCCGACGCTCGGCTGCAGACACGATGGGAGACGCTTGCTCTTCGTGACGAGCTTCGTCTAACTCTCGAAGCTTTTTCACCAGATCCGGCTTGCCCATCTCCAGAATAATCTTGCGTGCTGCAAGTGCTGTTTCGCTGGCCAGGGCTTTGCGGCGAATGACAACCTCGAACGCAAGCCGCCGCAACTCAGCGTCCCTCGGTAATTCAGGAGCGTTCGGGGTTCCTGTAGAGGTGTACATCATCAGAACGTCCAGCTTGTCTTCGACCAGCTGCTCACCATAAGTGAACTGCTCCTCTTCGGAACTACTCGAAAACATGTCTCCAACATACTTGTCCTCCATGCGGAAAGCGCTCTCCAGTAGCGGAACTGCATCTTTCACGGCACCTCGGTCGAGCAAACACATACCCACGTTGTAACGGGACTGCGCGACGCGGGGGTGGCCTTGGGGCCAAGTACGTTCTCGCAAATCGAGGGCTTGTCTGAATGCGGCCTCAGCAGCTTGATGATCACCGCACTGCACGTCCAAGAGAGCGATGTTATTGAGAACGTCAGCGACGCCTTCATGCCTCCCGTCGTCAGCCTGCTCGTGATAGGTCAAGGCCTCTTTCAAAAGCGTCCTTGCTTCCTCTATCCGCCCCGAGGAACTGAGCAGCAGTCCCAGATTGTTCAGGCATTTGGCGATGCCGAGTCTTTCATCAAGGCGGCGAAAGGTGGCCAGGGCCTTTCTGAACAACCTCTCTGCTTCCCCCTGATTTTCCGAATCACTCAGCGCGTTCGCCAGCCCAAGCTCCGCGGCCGCTACCTCGACAGAATCAGCTGGATGACACTCCTGGGAGTGCTGCAACGATTCGAACGCGAGGCGTCGGGCCATCTCGTGGTTGCCAAGCCGTTCATGCAGAGTCGAGAGCGTTGTTCGGATGTCCCGACTTTGAGCCTCGTCGGAGTGTCGAAGGGCACCCTGCAAGGCCAGTTTGGCCTTCGCGTCATTTCCAGCGTCCCTTTCGAGCGTAGCGAGGTTAACCAATGATGTCGTAGGAGCAGTGTCTCCTGCATTGCCGAGAATTGACTTGATGGCTAGCGACTGCTCGTAGAGAACTCGAGCCTTGTCAGGCTGGTTCATGGTTTGATACGCGGCAGCGAGATTGTGAAGACCCATTGCCGCGATGGGACTGTGCGGACCCTGTACTCGTATTGAGACCGCGATGCTCTCTTCGAGCGGGGGAACCGCCAAGTGTGGATCGCCCCGTTCGATGTACAGGAATCCCAAGTTGCACTGGAAGAGTGCCAGCTCCCTCGAATCACCGGCGGGTCGCTCTAGGCGAAGCGTCTCTAGTAGTAGGGTTTCGGCCTCTCGATAGTGCTTGAGCTTACGCAGGGTCATGGCTGCATTGTTCAAACTGGCTGTCCAGTGTGATCGAGGCGCGTCCTCCGGGGCCGGCATCCCTGACGCGCTCCACACAGCGACTACATGGCTTAAATGAGCCGGGGGGGCGGCGGAAGTTCCAAGGAGCGCAAAATACGAGGCTGTGTAGGCGGCTACCCCGGCCTTGTCGCCGGCGTTTGAGCATTCGTTTATAAGTTCAAAACAGCTCGCTTGCGCAAGAGCGGAGTTGCCGGACAAGGCATGGGCCGTTACTAGTCGTCCCTTGATCACGCGACCTGTTTGGGCTGCAACGGGCCCGGTGAGACGTGACAGGAGCAGGGCGGCTGCGTTCAGCGATTTGATTGAGCTTAACGGATCACTCTCTAGATGTGCATCAGACTCATGTAGCAGGCGTGATAACTCATCCAAGAGTCGTTCGGCGGGAATGTCAGGAGGTAGGTTCAGCGTCACCGGGTGAGAACGTAAGCGCCCCAAGATCCGAGAAGCCCACTTCCGCAAAGAGTTCGGGGCCACTGGGTTGCCTCTCCTCTCGGTTTTCACCGCGCATACGGAACTCGGACCCCAAGAAGCGCCGACGCAGGCGGCCAATCTTGAATAGCGGGGTCAGTTGCCCATTCGCTTGAATCCTGAGCGATAGTCCCGATGAGCGCTGAATGTGCGCCCCGACGGCTGCGTTCACGAGGTCCACCGCGTCTATAGGCATGCTCCCCTTAACGCTCGCCGCAAAAGACGCGCCACTCTCGCTAGCCATCAGAATGATAGCTCGCTCTGCGGACAGGATTTCTGTGACAACCAGATACTCCCGGTCCCATTTCCCAGCTTCAGCCAACTGGACAATCGAGTTGCCAACCTGCGAGAGATCATCGATCGATGTCCCGACACATTGCTCGGCTCGAAAAAAAACCGCATGCTTGGCTTTGAACCCGACCGTGAGAATGCCATCGGTGCCTGGGCCGACCGGCGCAGCTGCACCTGATTCCAACTTTAGTTCAACCTTTCCCTCAGAAGCGTGTTGAAGTTCGGCGTGAACGTTGGCCTTGGCGACCGCGAACTTCACCCCATAGTCATCGAGCTTGCCCAGTCGTTCGAACTGTTTTCCGCGAAGCCGGCCCACCTCGCCTAGGGCAACAGGTGCAGTGGGCAACCAGGTAGCGAAGTAGCCGAAGGCGTCATGTAACTCGCGTGCATAGGCGTCGTGCGCACTCATCCCATCATCCTCATAGTGAGCCCGAGACGGCCTGCATCCGTCTAGAGAACCTTGGGAAAGTCGTGAACAGCATATGCCCTGCCCTTGAGACTGGGGCGATCGCCGTTTCCTACTACTAAGGCGTTACGGTGACGGTCACTTGCCCACAATCCCAGCAGGTTGTGCCCGCCCGCGGCGGCGATCACGATGGCCCGCTTCACCGCCTCCTGCCCGCGGACCTCCGCGAAGTCGATCGGGGCCGCGGCGTTCGTGAGCAGCGACACGATGTCGGGCGTGGGCACGGGCGAAGGCTCGAGGTCGCCGTTGAGCAGGCCCACGACCTCGGTGAGCGTGTGCACGCCGTAGACCTCGATGCCCGGGACGACCGCGGCCTCGGCGGCGTTGTGGGCGGGGATGATCACGCCGGTGGCGCCCTTGCTCTTGGCCAGGGCCGCGAGCGCGATCGCGCCTTTGACCGGCCGCAGGCGGCCGTCGAGGGCGAGCTCGCCCGCGAACAGCAGCTTGCGGTAGTCCAGCCCCTCGGGCTCCAGCGTGGTGGTGGCGGCGGGGCCCTTCAGACCCTGGCGGGGGGGGATGGGGGCGACGCCGCGCGGGCGCACGATGCCCATGGCGACCATCATGCCCACGGCGATGGGCAGGTCGTAGACGGGCCCCTCCTTGCGGACGTCGGCGGGGGCGAGGTTGATGAGCGTCTTGCCGCTGGGGTAGCGGTAGCCCGCGTTCTTGAGGGCGGCGCGGACCCGCTCGTGCGACTCCTTCACGCCCGCGTCGGGCAGGCCGACGGTGACGAAGACCGAGTCGCCGTTCTCGTTGCTGGCCTCCTGATCGCAGTTGACCTCGACCTCGCAGGGGAGGGCGTCGATGCCTTGCAGCAGGTAGGACTGGATTCTGGAGAGCATCACGCCAGCGTACCGCAACCCGGGGAGGGGGGGAAGCGGTAGACGGGTGGCCGGGGGGGCGAGCCCGCCCCGCGCGATGAGGGGGGCCACGATGCTGGTGATCAGTTACTACACGCCCGACGGCAACTACAGGGCCTACGCGGACAAGCTGCGGGCCAGCTGCGACCGCTTCGGGATTCGCCACATGATCGAGGAACTGCCCAGCCGCGGCGAATGGGTGCGCAACATTGGCCTCAAACCCCGCTTCACGCTGGAGAAGCTGCAGCAGACGAGCGGGCCGGTGGTGTGGATGGACGCCGACTGCGAGATCATGCAGAAGCCCACGCTTTTGGAGGACGACCGCTACGACCTCATGATCTACAACTGGTACGCCGAGCCCAACCCCGGCGTGCGCTTCCTGGACCCGACCAGGCTGGGGGCGGCCAGCGGGGTGTTCAAGATCGGGCACTCGAGGGCGGCGGTGGAGTTCATGCGCCGGTGGGTGGGGCTGTGCGACCTGAACCCCGGAGCACGCGACGACGTGATCATGTCCTACGTGTTCGAGACGTCGAGGGGTCTGCGGCTCAGGACGCGGTGGCTGCCCAAGGCCTACAACCGCATGGACAGCCACTGGCCCGGCGTGACCCCGGTGATCAACCACGTGTACACCGACGGCACGATCTTCACCGATGGGGCGGAGGTGCTGCGGACCACGGGCATCCCGGTGCGGGAGACCGACATCTTCGGGCGGGGGGCGGCGATCAAGCAGTGAGAACGCGGCTCGCGCGGGCGGGCCGCCCTTTAGAGCATCAGCTGCCAGAAGCCCACGTCGTGCCACTGGTCGAACTTGCGGCCGACCTCGCGGAAGGTCCCCGTGTGGGTGAAGCCGCAGGCCTCGTGGAGCTTGACCGAGCCCTCGTTGGGCAGGGCGATGCCGGCGACAAGGGTGTGCAGGCGGCGGGCTTTGCAGTCGTTGATGAGGGCGGCGTAGAGGGCGCGCCCGACGCCCCTCCTGTGGAAGTCGGGGTGGACGTACAGGCCGACCTCGGCCGTGCGGTCGTAGGCCGCGCGGGTGCGCCAGGTGTACGCCTTGGCGTAGCCGGCGAACTTGCCCGCGACCTCGGCGGCGAACCAGGGGAACTTCTCGCGCGTCGAGAGCCACCCATCGCGGAACTCGGCGTCGGTGGCGGGCTGAGTGGCGAAGTGGATGGCGGTGTGCTGGATGTAGTGGTTGGTGAGGGCGTTGGCGGGGGCGACGTCGTGCTCGGTGAAGGGGCGGACGAGGACACCGGCGGGAGCGGTTGGAGGCATGGACTATCGTACTTGCATGTCCGACCAGGCCCCGCGCGACATCGGCAGAACCATCCACGCCGCCGCGGTGGCGAGGCTCTACTGGCAGCAGCGGGGGACGCGGGCGCGGGCCATGCGTGCCGTCGCAGCAGCGTTGGAATCATCGCGTGCGGACGTCCTGTCGGTCGCATCCGGGGAGACCGGCCTCACCGGCGAGGAGCTGCGCGCCGAGTTCGAGCGCATGGTCCGCACCATCTCGATGTTCGCGGATCTGGTCGAGGAGGGCTCATGGGTGCGGGCCGCGGTGGACCGCCCGGTCGCGCCGCCGCGCACCCCGATCGGGCCCAACCACGACCTGCGCTCCATGCTCATGCCGCTGGGCCCCGTGGTCGCGGTTTTCGGGGCGAGCAACTTCCCGCTCGCCTATGGCGTGTGCGGGGGCGACACGGCTAGCGCCTGGGCCGCGGGCTGCTCGGTGGTGGTGAAGGAGCACCCCGGTCATCCCAGGACGGGGCGTCTGCTCGCGAAGCTGGCGCGGGAAGCGGTGTGGAGCGCCAAGGTGAACCTCGACGTCCTCTGCTATCTGGAGGACGACGGGGGCGCGGGCCACGCGGTCGCGGAGGCTCTCGTAACGCACCCGCTCGTGTGCGCGGTGGGGTTCACGGGGTCCATCCCCGGCGGGCTCGCGATCGAGAAGCTGGCCAGCGGGCGCGAAACGCCCATTCCTGTTTACGCAGAGATGAGCAGCGTCAACCCGGTCATCATCACGCGGGCCGCGCTCGAGCAGCGCGGGCCGGAGATCGCCCGCGAGCTCGCCGCCTCGATGCTCGCACGCTACGGGCAGCAGTGCACCTGCCCCGGCGTCTACCTGGTCGACGACGACGGTCCCGCAGGCAAGGCGTTCAAGCGCGAACTGGGCGCCCTCGTGCGGGCCGCGGCGCCGCGCACGATGCTCACCGGGCGAGTGCGGGAGGAGTTCGAGCGTCGGGTGCGTGAGGTGAGCGCCGTGCCGGGCGTATCGGTGCTGGCCGCCGCTCAGGGCGGCGCGGCCGACACCCAGCGGCCGACCGTCTTCATCGCTGACGCGGCCGCGCTGCGGAGCAACGACACGCTCATCCCCGAGCTCTTCGGCCCCGCGGGGGTTCTGACCACCGCCCATGTCCTGAGCGCCACCCCAATGGAAATTGTCGAGCACCTCCGCGGCCAGCTGACGGCGACCATTTATTGCGGTCCCAGCGACCAGGAGTTCCCGGAACTCGGCGAGTTGGTGAGTCAACTCACCGGCTGCGTCGGCCGCCTCATCTTCAACGGCCCGCCCACCGGGGTGCGCGTGTGCACCGCCATGGTGCACGCCGGGCCCTTCCCCGCGACCAACCGGCCGCACACGGCCGTCGGGCCCCTCGCGATCGAGCGGTGGTGCCGGCGGGTGTGCTACCAGAACGCGCCGGCGGAGTTCCTGCCGGACGAGCTCAAGGACAGCAACCCGCTGGGCATCGGGCGGTTCGAGGATGGGGTTTGGGTGGGAGGCCGCTCGACGGCTGCGGCCGGCAGCTAACCCGAACGGACCCCTTCGCAGGCGGTGCCGACGAGCCCGCCCACCGTCCAGGAGCGCTGTCCAACAGGCCTGCGCAGTCCTCTGACAGGCCTGCGAGGCGATCGCGCAGGCCTGCGCGAGTCCTTGTCTGGCCTGCGCAATCCTCTAACAGGCCTGCGCGGCGACCGCGCAGGCCCGCGCGCTTCCTTGTCTGGCCTGCGCGATTCGTTGTCAGGCCTGCGCGACGAGCGCGCAGGCCATACGGACGAGCGCGCAGGCCTGCGCGACGAGCGCGCAGGCCCATATTGGACCTTGCGGAGCGCACGAACTGCCGGTGATCCGCGTTCCAGCGCTGCAAACGCGGTTGCTGACGCATTCGCAGGAGACGAACACCGTGGTCCCGCACGCCCTCCGAACGCCGGCCCCCGCCCCCATCCTCCGACGCGCAACTTCTGACCGGTCTTCCCGTCGCCGGTCGATAACAGGCCCCGTATGGCATCTTCCAATAGTCGTTCTGCGCGCTCCGCGGGTGGTCTCACGGGGAACCTGGCCCGCCGGTCGGTCCTGCTCCTGCTGCTGGCGGTGTGGGCGTTCGTGTTCGCGAGCCTGATCGGGTTCCACCCCGGCGACCCGCCCAGCCACATGAGCTACCCGCCCAACTCGCCGGTGGTGAACTGGTGCGGCACGTTCGGGGCGACGGTGGCGTACACGCTCTTCAAGATGGTGGGGTTCGGGGCGTGGGTGCTGGTGGTCATGCTCGGGATCGGGCTGCTGTCCTCGGCCGCGGGGTCCCTGCGGCACGCGCTGGTGCGGTTCATCGGCGTGGTCATGGTCACGGCGTCCATCGCCAGCCTGCAGCACCTGGTGTTCCCCGGCAGCGGGTCGATGCCCGACCTCGCGGGCGGGCTCGTGGGCACCGTGACAGTGGGGGAGCTGAGCCTTAGGTTCGGTGGCTTCGGGGCGGGGATCATCCTGATCTGCTCGACGCTGATCGGCGGCGTCGTCGCGTGCGACGAGTGGCTGCTGGCCGCGTTCGGCTGGATGTGGGAGAAGACCCGCGAGCACGGCGTGCCCGCGGCCCAGTCCGTGGGCGCCGCCACCGGTGAGGTCGCTTTGGCAGCCGGCACGGTCGCCGTGAAGGCCACCGCCAACGTCGCCAAGAACGCGGGCGAGAGCCTGTACGCGTCCATCATGGCTCGCCTCACCGGCAAGAAGAAGCGGAAGAAGGTCCGCGCCAACGACGTGGATGACGACCAGCCCAACACCGCGGCCCTCGCGGAGGGCAAGAAGAAACTGAAGGTCGGGCGCGCCAAGGCGGAGGTTGACGGCGAGGAGACCGAGGTCACCGCCGAGGCGGTCGGTGTTGCAGACCCCGACCAGGAGCAGGTCGGCCCACCGCCCGAGGCTGAGATCGAGGCCAAGCCCGCCAAGGGGAAGAAGGGCAAGAAGCAGAACACAGATGACGTAGAAGACCAAGAGGACCAAGAAGCCGTCGAAGTCATCGACGAGGACGAGGACACCGACGAGATCGACGAAGATGCCGAGGTCGAAGCCTCCGACGAGGAAGAAGACGACAGCGACGTGCCCGGTGCACCGCAGGTCTTCGACCAAGAGGCCCTGAAGGAGAAGATCGCCAAGCTCCCCATCGTCTTCGGCCAGCAGAACAAGGCCGTGGCCACCGAGGAGAACCTGCGCGACCTGCAGGTTGTGGAAGAGGGCGAGAACTACCGCTTCCCGGGGCTGGACCTTCTGGAAGAGCCCGAGGAGAACTTCAGCCTCAAGCTCGAGGAGTACGTCCGCTCGCAGGCCGAGGCCCTGGAGGCCGCGCTCAAGCAGTACAAGATCGACGGTGAGGTCGTGGGCATCGAGTCCGGCCCCGTGATCACCATGTACGAGGTGCGGCTGGCGCCGGGGACGAAGGTCGCGGCCGTCAACGCCGTGTCCAGCGACATCGCCCGCGCCCTCAAGTCGGTCAACATCCGCATCGTCAGCAACATGGCTGGGCGCGACACCGTCGGCGTCGAGGTGCCCAACGAGGTCAAGGAGAAGGTGCGGCTCAAGGAGCTCATGAGCAAGAGCGACCGCTTCAGCAAGATGAAGCTGCCCATGTTCCTGGGCAAGGACGCCAGCGGCGAGCCGCTCATCGAGGACCTCGCCAAGATGCCCCACATGCTCATTGCCGGCACCACCGGCTCGGGCAAGTCGGTGTGCATGAACACGATCATCATGGGCTTTCTCTACACCAAGAAGCCCAGCGAGCTCAAGCTCGTCCTTGTCGACCCCAAGATGGTGGAGATGTCCCAGTTCAAGGACATCCCGCACCTCATGTGCCCCGTCGTCACCGAGATGGGCAAGGCCGCGGCCATCCTCGAGTGGGCCACCACGAAGATGGACGAGCGGTACGAACTGCTCGCGGACGCGGGCTGCCGCGACATCGCGGCGTACAACGAGCTGCCCTTCGAGGAGCTGTGCGAGCGCCTCAACGCCAAGACCCCTGAGGAGCAGGCCCGCGTCCCCCGCAAGCTGCCCTACATGGTGTTCGTGATCGACGAGCTGGCCGACCTCATGATGACCAACAAGGAGGTCGAGGGCTCCATCATCCGCATCGCCCAGAAGGCCCGCGCCGTCGGCATCCACCTCATCCTCGCCACGCAGCGCCCGCAGGCCAACGTGGTCACCGGCCTCATCAAGTCCAACATGCCCGCCCGCGTCGCCTTCAAGGTCGCCTCCGGCATGGACTCGCGCATCGTGCTCGATCAGAAGGGCGGCGAGCTGCTGCTTGGCATGGGCGACATGCTCTTCCTCTCACCCAGCACCCACAAGCTCATGCGTTCGCAGGGCACACTGGTGGACGACCGCGAGATCCGGCGCGTCGTCAAGTTCATGAAGGAGATCGCGACGCCCAGCTTCGAGCGGCAGCTGCTCCAGCTCCGCGCTCCCGGCTCCGCCGCCGAGGCCAGCGACGAGGAGCGCGTGCTCCAGAGCCAGAACAACTCCAGCGCCAGCCTCAAGGCCGCGCAGGAAGATCCGATGTTCAACCGCGCGGTGGAGATCGTCCTCGAGACCAAGCGCGGCAGCGTCTCGCTGCTCCAGCGCCGCCTCGCGATCGGCTACACCCGCGCCTCCCGCCTCATCGACCTCATGGGCATCGCCGGCATCATCTCCGACCACAAGGGCTCGGTCGCCCGCGACGTGCAGATCACGCTGGAGGAGTGGAACGAGATGAAGCGCCTTGCGGCCGAGCAGGCCAAGGCCCAGGGCATTGCCTATCCGACGGGCGATACGCCGGGCGGCGAGCAGCAGGCGCTGTTCGGCGAGGGAGAAGCGGCACCCGCGGCGGGTGCGCCCGCGACACCGGCGAGCCCTGCACCCCTCAAGCCCGCCGCGCCCGGCCCTGTGAAGGACCGCGCCGCCAAGAGCCTGGCCGTCGATCACAACGCCAACCAGGCCCCACCCTTCGAGCCCACCAACGCCGCCGTCGAGGACGACGAGGACCTCGGCGAGACCAGCTGGGACGCTGAAGAGGACGAGGACGCTCAGCCGCGCCGGCGCAGCGCCTGAGGCGAGCCCCGACAGTCCGCGAGCGGGTCTTGGAATCATGTCACTCGACAACGGCCGTCCTGAGACGGCCGTTTTCTTTGGCCATGGCGGTGAGCGGTTAAGATGCCGCCCGTGAACGAAGAACGCGCCAGGCTGGTGCCTCACTTGCGAAGACGGCTCGCGGTGTGGCGGTCGATCGCCGGTGCATCCGTTTTCGTGGTGATTTTCACGGTGCCCATTTTCTACTTTCTGCTCATAGGCCTCGGGGAGACAAGCGGCGGGGCCAGAACTGGTATGAAGGTCCTCGCGGCGGTGGGGCTGATTGCACTTGGCGCTTTCTCCATGGGCACCATCGCGGTGATCTGTGCCCTCCTGTCCAAGACCCGCCTGAGCAACATCGTGCACGCACTCCGCGGCCTGGTCTGCCCGAGGTGCGGCTACCTCATGTTCGAGGGCGCCGAGCGCTGCCCGGAGTGTGGCCGCGCGTGGTTCGGCCCGAGCAAGGAGTGGCGGGAAGAAACCCTGGTGGCGTTGCCCGACCCTTCCAGCGGTTCATAGTCCGGGAGCCCCACGGTGAGAACCGGATGAGCGCAAGTCTTGCCGCTCCAGCGGTGTAACGCGGCACGCCCACCCGCGTAAAAACCGCGCGCACTGAAAACGGCGCAGCGCAGCACGCAACACCCGCCGGAAGAGGTGGGATTTCGTGCCGAGGAACCTACAGTTGCCGCGCGCTGAAAGGCGCTCGCCGGCTTTCCCCAACAGGTGATTGGCTCACACACGCGGGCGCGACTGACCGCGCCCCACCATCGAAAGGACCGTTCCGAATGATCAGCCTCAAAGGTCGTACCGCCATGCTCTCCGCCGGGCTCCTCTTCGCGCTCGCCGGGCTGGCCCGGGCGGACGTGCCCGCGGCCATGGACCGCGTCCCCGTCAATGCCGGGATGGTCATCGCAGTCAAGAACATGGAGCAGACCCGCACCCGCTTCGAAGCCCTCGGCAAGCGCATGAACGCCCCGGTGGATGAGGTCGGCGACGACAACCCGTTGCACATGGCCAAGAAGCTGCTGGGCACCGCGGGCCTCAACAAGACCGGCTCCATGGCGATCGCCATGATGCCCGACGAGGCCGGCAAGCTCGACTTCGAGGGCGAGAACAAGGACGAGGCCCTGGTGATCATCGTCCCTGTCAGCGACTACTCCGCCTTCGCCAAGGGCATGGGCGCCTCCGACCCCGCCGGCGTCGCATCGATCACCGTCGAGGAGGAGCCGGCGTTCCTCAAGGACATCGGCGGCGGCTACGCCGTGCTGGGCAAGAACAAGGAGCGCGTGCAGGGCTTCGAGGGCAAGGGCGGCAACGCCACGTCCCACAACAAGGCCTTGGGACGCACCGGCGCCCAGATCGCCGACAAGTCGGACATCATCTTCGTGATCAGCGTCGCCGCTCTCAAGGACAAGATCGACGAGGCCGTGGTCTCCATGAAGGAAGAGGCCAAGGACATGGCCGAGATGGCGGGCCCGCAGGGCGAGCAGCTCCAGGCGTTCATGGGGATGGCCCAGGGCGTGATGGAGGCGTTCGCACGTGACGGCCAGGTCGGCATCGTGGGCCTTGGCCTGGGCGAGGCCGGCGTGTCGCTGGACTTTGGCGCCCAGTTCAAGGAAGGCTCCGCGACGGCGAAGCAGATGGCCACCCCCGGCAACGCTGGCACGTTCCTGGCCCGCGTCCCCAACAAGCCCTTCCTCATGGCCTTCGCGATGGACCTCACGAACCCGATGATCAAGGGCTTCATGAAGGACATGCAGAAGATCAACCAGAACAACCCCATGAGCATGGGGATCGGCGACATCAAGAACATCGACACCACCAACGGCATGGCGATGGTGATGGGCGCGAGCAAAGGCGGCATCAACGGCGGCCTGTTCGCAAACACGGTCACCTACGTCTCCACCACCGACCCCGCCGGCTACGTCAAGTCGATGAGCGACGCGATGAAGGAAATCAACGGCAAGGAGGTCGAGGGCATCAAGTTCACGAGCTCCTACACCGCCGGCGAGGCCGAGGTCTCGGGCGTGAAGGTGGACTCGTGGACGATGTCGATAGAGGCCGGTGACGACAACCCCGAGGCCGCGATGCTGCCCATGATGCAGCAGATGGCGTTCGGGCCCGACGGCCCGGCGGGCATGCTCGCCCCGGTCGAGGGCGGCGTGGTGATGACGATGAGCAAGAACACGCCCCTCATGACCGACGCCATCGCCGTCAGCAAGGGCGGCCAGGGCCTCTCCAACGACCCCCAGATCAAGGCCGTGCAGCAGCACCTGCCCAATGGGCGCATGTTCGAGATGTACCTGGGCACCAAGTCCATCATGGAGGCGGTAAACGGCGTGATGGGCATGTTCGGCGGCGGCGTGCAGCTGAAGGTGCCGGCACAGGTCTCCCCGGTGGGGATCGCGGCGGGCGTTGAGGGCGGCGGCGTGGACCTGCGGGTCTTCGTGCCGACCGACGTGATCGACACCATCGCCGCGGCCGTGAAGGAGGCCCAGGAGGCCGAGGGCGAGGACATGGAAGAGGAGCCGGCGGGCGAGGAGCCGGGCAAGGCCCCGCGGTTCTGATCGGAGAATCTGAGTTCAATCAAAGAGCCGATCGCGCAAGCGATCGGCTTCTTTTTTGGAAAGAGCCGATCGCGCGAGCGATCGAACGGTTGATTGGTCTTTCCGTGCGGAAAAGCTAAGACTCGATCGCTTGCGCGATCGGCTCTTTCTGCGATCGTTCCCTACGGCTGCGCGCGTTGGATCAGCGCCGCCAGCCCGCGTCCGATCCGGTCTCCCTGCGTGATGAGCTGCTGGAGCCACTGCCCGAGCTCCTCCAGTTCCCTCGCATCGGTCGCAGGCGAGAGAGCGGGCCCCGCAGCAGGCCTCAGGCCCCGCGCTGCTTCGACCTCCACGTGGAGCGCCCCCAGCGCGGCGTTCACCGAATCCAGTTCCCCCGCGAGCCGCTCGGAGAGCTCGCCCGCCTTCCGCTCCGCCTGCGAGAGCCCCGCGCCCAGCCGTACGCCCGCCTCGGTCACAGTGCTCTCGATCGAGGACTGCACCGCCTCAGCCCGCGTGCACGCCTCGGCGAGGCGTGTCTCCAGCCCCGCGAGCGACCCCGACTGCCCGTTCGCTCGCGCGATCACCCCCTCCAGCGCACCCGACAGCTCCGCGATGCGGGCCTCGTCCGCCGCGAGCTGGGTATGAATGCGGGCCGATCGCTCCTCGAAGCCTTGCACCGCCGCCGCGAGCGAGTCGCTGGCCCGCTGCACCGGCTCCAGCAGCCGCTGCACCCGCGCCTCAACCTCCCGCTCCACGGCCGCGACCTCGGTATCAATCAGTCGCCGCAGCTGAGGCAGGTGCTCGCGGACGATCTCGTCCACCGCCGCCGCGGCCTCGGCCCGTAGCTGTGCCGTGATCCGCTCGCGCTCCAGCGGCACGGCCCGCGTGGCCGCCTCCTGGATGGCCGTCACCTTCGACGCCAGGTCCTTGCCCGTGACCTCCAGCAGCGCCTCGGCCTGCTTCATCCGCTGGTCCAGCGTGGGGATCACCCGCACCGCCGTCTCGACCTTCGCCTGCAACTGCTGCGTCGCCTCGCGCAGCTGGTCCCCCAGCAGCTTGACCTCGCCCGTGGTGGCGATCAGCGCCCGGCTCTGCCCCGCGGCGTCCTTCATCAGCGTGCGCAGCGAGCCCGAGAGCTCCTCGTACGCCCGCTCGTCGATCACCCGGGGGCTGAGGAAAACCTGGTCGAGGGTGGAATCGAGCCACTGGTCCGTTGTCTGAACATCCCTGTTCGCGTCGCCCATTTTCAGCCTCCGGCTGGTGCCGCAGGATAACACCGTTCGCCGCATACCGTTGTCCATGGCAGAGGACGGCCGAAAAGTACGGTTGCAGCGGGTGATGGCGGACGCGGGGGTGGCCGCGCGTCGGGTGTGCGAGGAGCTCATCGAGCAGGGGCACGTGACCGTCAACGGGCAGGTGGTGCGCAAGCTGCCGGTGTTCGTAGACCCCGAGCAGGACGAGATCATGGTGGAGGGGCGGCGCCTGCCCAAGGCCCAGCGCCGGCTCTACCTGATGCTCAACAAGCCCGCGGGCACGATCGTGTCCAGCGCCGACGAGCCGGAGATGGGACGGGCGACGGTCATGGACCTCATCGACCACCCCTCGGCACCGCGCCTGTTCCCGGTGGGGCGGCTGGAGTACGACACGACGGGGCTGCTGATCCTCACCAACGACGGCGACCTCGCCAACCGCCTGACCCACCCGCGGTACCGCGTGCCCAAGACCTACCAGGCCTTGGTGCGGGGGACCGTGGACGAGGAGACCAAGGGCGCGATCCAGACCAAGATCCGCGCGGTGGCCGAGCGGGAGCTGGGGGTCAAGATGCAGGCCCCGCAGATCGACATCATCTCGCGGGATGAGGGGCGCACGCTGCTGGAGCTGACGATGGAGGAGGGGCCGACCCGCCACCTCCGCGACGCCTTCGAGTTCCTGGGCATGCCGATCAAGAAGCTCACCCGCACGGCGGTGGGGGGGTTGCAGCTCAAGGGGCTGGCGGTGGGCCGCTGGCGGGAGCTGACGCGCGAGGAGATTTCACGCCTGCGCAAGGCGGGGCCCGGTTCCGCGCGCCGTGGGCACACCGATCAGCCGGTGGGGACGCTGCCGCGGCGCAATCGCAGGCCGCGGCCTACGAATGCACCCGGCGGGGAGCGCAAGCCGCGGGACGCAGGTGGCAACATGGATCGGGAGCAGATGCCCCGTGTGCGCGGAACTCGCAAGCCGCAGGATGCCCGCGAGACTCGCGGCGGGAACGCAACCCGCGGCTCGCGTCCGTCCCGCGACTCCCGCGACACTCGCAACACCCGTAGCAGCGGGAACCCCCGCGGCCGCAGCGGCCCGCCCCAGGGCGGCCCCCGCAAGCCCGGCGGCCGCCGCCCCGGTCCGCCCCGCGGAGGCCGCCGCTGATGCCCAGCATCGGCCCAAAGCCCGGCGGCCGCCGCCCGCCACCTGAGCCCTCGGCCTTCTCCAAGGGCCTGGGCTTCCTTGACCGGCTGGCCCAGCGCCTCACCGAGCGCGGCGAGCGGGCCCGCCGTCTCTTTCACATGGGCCACCTGCTGGTGGTCAACATCCGCCGCACGCAGCTGACGCGCATGGCCGCGGCGTTGTCGTACCGCACCATCTTCGGGCTTATCCCGGTGCTGGTGGTGGGGCTGCTGCTGCTGGCCATCTTCGCCAGCCGCGATCAGCTGAAGGACACCATGACCAACCTGCTGCACTTCACCGGCTTTGACCGGGTCGTTGTGACAGCTCCTGAGCCCGGCCCACCGCCCGACCCCGACATGGTCGGCCCCTCACCCACCGAGGCCCAGCGTGCCGCGGCCGAGCTGCGGCTCGACACCTGGATCGCGGATCGCTACGAGAGCATCCGCTCGCTGCCCTCGGGCGCGATCGGGATCATCGGCTTCGTCACGCTGCTGTACGCGGCCATCTCGATGCTCATCGAGATTGAGAAGGCGTTCAACCAGATCTACAACGCCCCCGAGGGCCGATCGTGGATTCGACGCGTCACCCAGTACTGGACGCTACTCACCCTCGGCATGGGCCTGCTCGCGCTGTCGTTCGTCGTCCAGCAGAAGCTGCTGGCACTGGCGGCAATCGACTCCGGTGTGCCCGGCCTGACCGCCGACGACATCAAGCGCGCCGTGGGCTTTGTGCTCACGGTGCTGATCAGCACGACCGCGCTCTTCATCATCTACATGATCGTGCCCAACACCCGCGTGCACCCGCTGCCCGCTTTCGTGGGCGCGGCCACCGCCGCGGTGCTGTGGGAGAGCGGCAAGTGGGCCTTCACCGCCTACCTCAGCTTCTCCACGGGCTACGCCAAGATTTACGGCGTCATCGCCATCCTGCCGCTGTTCTTCCTGTGGATCTACATCACATGGCTCATCGTGCTGCTGGGGTTGCAGCTCGCCTCAGCACTCCAGACCCAGCGGCTGACCAACGCCGAGGGGTTTAAGTTCTCGCTGCTGGCCACCTTCGGCCTGGTGGATGAGGATGCCGTCGCGCACCGCGTGAAGATCGTCGACCCCGCGGCGGTGCTGGTCGTCGTCACTGCCGTCGCCGAGCGCTTCGCCACGGGCAAGACCAGCGACCACGCCGCCATCGCTGAGAAGACCGGCATCGACGAGCAGGCCGTGGCCGAGATGCTCGACCGCCTCGCCGGCGCCGGGCTGCTGGTCCGCGTGGCAGACACGGAGCGCGAGGGCAGCTACACGCTCGCTCGCCCGCCAGAGGCCCTTCCGGCGGCAACCGTGCTCGCGGTCGCCCGCGAGCTCGTCTCCGTGCGCACGAGCCACACGCCGCTGCTCGACACGCTCGAGGAATGCCGCATCTCCGCCATGCAGGGCAAGTCCGTGGCGGACCTCATGCAGAAGCCCACGCCCGACCAGATGACGCCGATCACCAAGGCCATCGGAGTGTGAGACGCTGAACCGGGGCCCCCTCACCGCGGCGTGGTCGGGGCGGGCGCCTCACGCCGCTTGATCTTCAAGCGCACCGTCCGGTCCGCGACATCGAACCGCAGCCCCGTCTGATACTCCGAGAACACGGCCTCTTTGCTGGGAATGCCGCGCTCGAGCTCCTCGAAGCTCAGGTGCACGGTCGCCACCACCGGCAGAGCCTTGTCCTGGATCTGCTTGATCAGGTCGCCGGGGCCGGTGACCGTCACGTCAGTCAGGAACCGGTCCTGCTCGGGAATTTCGATCTCCCACTTGTTGAGCTCGCCGGGCGCAATCCGCACGTGCACCGGCACGCTCGCAACGCGGATGGTCGACGTCTTGCTCCGCAGGGTCAGCGTCACGTCGATGGTGGCCGGATCGATCTTCAGGCGCGGCACCCCCGCGAGCTCGGGCGGCGCCAGCAGCCGCACGCCGGTGACGGCCTCCTTGCGCCCGGGCGTCAGGCGCGTCAGGGCCGCGGGTTCGACCCGTGCAATCACCGCGGTGCTCTCGTTGATCTTGCCGGCATGAGCACTCGGCAGCGTCACCTGCGCGCTGGTCACCTTGAACTCCGGCGAAGACTCGAGCTCCGCCCCCGGCACTTCCACGGTGACCTTTACCGTGCGGGTGACCAGCTCATCGACGGTCGCCTCGACCGTCTCGGGCGAGAGGCTCCGGAAGGTCACGCCGCGCCCCCGCAGCTTGGGGTGGTTCGCGAGGACTGCCCCGAGGTCCACCGTGTGCCGCCCCGGATCGACTGACAGCCCGTCCATCCCCGGTGAGACCACGATCGGCTGCCGCAGCGTCCGCTCCATCGGTTCCAGCGCCGCCGCCGGCCCCTCGATGATCATGTCCGCACGCACGCTCGTCCCGCGCACGCCCGGAGTGTCCTGGCTCAACCCGACGACGTACTTCGACCCGGCCTCGGGCTCGAAGGACACCTCCACGCTCCGCACCACCGCCGAGCGCAGGCTCTCTGCCTCCGCGAAGAACCAGATGATGGCCGTCACGAGGAACACAAGTGCGCCGTTGCGGATCGCACTCCACATGCCTCAGTGCTCCCCCTGCGCGCCGGTCGCGCTCTGATGAGCATGCTCGTCATGGTGCACCGGCTCGGACTTCCGCGCCCGCAGCGAGCGGGTCAGCCGCACCTCGATCTGCCGCCGCAGCTCGTCAACCGTCAGCGGCTCCGACAGCCGCCCGCGTTCCGCCAGGCGGATCAGCCCGGTTTCCTCGCTCACCACGATCACCACCGCGTCGCACTCCTTGCTCAACCCCACGGCCGCGCGGTGGCGCGATCCGAGCGTGGGGTCGGGCATCTCCGCCGGCTCGGCGAGTGGCAGCTGCACACCCGCGCCCGCAACCGTCCGGCCCTTCACGATCACCGCCAGATCGTGCAGGGCCGACCCGGGGAAGAAGATGGTCTGAAGCAGCCGGGCCGTGAGTTCGGCGTTGAGGGTTGTCCCGCCTTCCACCAGGCCCGCCAGGCCGATGGTTCGCTCAATCGCAATGATCGCGCCGAACTTGGACTTGGACAGGTAGCTCACGGCCGCGACGATCTCGCCGGCTACATATGCGATGTCCTTGGGCGTCGAGCGGAAGAAGGGCGTCTCGCCAAGCCGCACCAGCGCACGCCGCAGTTCTGGCTGGAAGATCACGATCAGGGCCACGGCTACCAGTGCCACGAAGCGGTCATAGAGCAGCCCCAGCCGTTGGAAGCTCGCTCCGCCGCCGATGACGCGCGAGACCACGGTGACCAGCACCAGCAGCACCAGCAGACCCTTGAGGGCGCCGGCCGCGCGGGTCCCCCGCACGAAGCGGAACACGGCGTACACGAACACCCCGATGATCAGCATTTCCAGGCCGACCTCGAAGACGTTGTACGTCTGGAGTCGCTCGATCAGGCTCTGGATGCGCTGCGGCAGTTGCAACGGTCGGTCCCCAGTGGCTCTACGGACGCTTTCGTCCCGCTTGATCGGTCAGGCGCGGGTGTTCGGCCAACTTTAGTCGGCACTATCCATCGGGCGATCAGGGGTGGCAAGACTTCTACTACCATCGATGCCCCCGGAGCGACCCCATTGGGCTACGACGTCGTCGAGTTTCAGGACACCCCCAACCCCAACGCCCTCAAGTGCGTGCTCGACCGCCCGCCGCCCGCGGGTGGGAGCGGCATCCGCTCGTACCAGACCGCGGAGGCCGCGGCCGGTGACCCGCTCGGCGCCGCCATGATGGGGGTGCCGGGCGTGGTGGGGGTGCTGATCGGGGCAGGCTGGGTGACGGTGAGCAAGGCGCCCGCGGCGGAGTGGAAGGCGATCAAGGCCGGTGTAAAGAAGGTGATGAGTGGGGCGGAGTAGTGTCGCCACGAAGCCGGATCGGAAGCGGCGCGCCTTGGCGATCCCGGCCGCTGGAGCCGACGACTCTGCGCTCGACCGGGCGCTCGTGGCGTGGTTCCGTGCCAACGCACGCGAGCTGCCCTGGCGGGCGGTCGACCCTGCGACGGGGCGGCGTGACGCGTACCGCTCGCTCGTCAGCGAGGTCATGCTCCAGCAGACGCAGGTGGCGCGGGTGATCGAGAAGTTCGACGCGTTCATGCGGCGATTCCCCACCGTGCAGGCCCTCGCGGCGGCGCCGCTGGACGCGGTGCTGGCCGAGTGGTCGGGGCTGGGGTACTACCGGCGGGCCCGGCACCTGCACGCGTGTGCGCAGGGCGTGGTGGAGCGGCATGCGGGCGTGATCCCGGCCGATGTTCCAGCATTGCTCAAGCTGCCCGGAATCGGCCGTTACACGGCTGGTGCGATCGCCTCGATGGTGTACCATCGGCCCGAGCCCATCGTGGACGGCAATGTGGCCCGCGTGCTCCTGCGCATCCGCGGCCAGCAGATGGACCAGAAGTCAGGGATGGCCTGGACGTGGAAAGAGACGGAGCGGCTTGCCCCTCAGTCGCGCGATATCGCGTCGTTCAACGAGGGGCTCATGGAGCTGGGCGCGACGGTCTGCACCCCCGCGAACCCCCGATGTGACCAGTGCCCGGTGGCATCGCAGTGTGCTGCCCGGGCGCGTGGGCTCCAGGGCCAGATCCCCGCGCCCAAGGTGCTTGCTCAGCGTTCGGCCCTGCACATGGCCTGCGTCGTCGTGCGTGACCATCGCGGCCGCGTGCTGCTGGAGAAGCGGCCCGACACCGGCCTGTGGGCGGGCATGTGGCAGCCGCCGACGCTCGAGTCACCCGGCAAGCTGCCGACCCGCAAGGCCGTGGCGGCGGCGCTCGGTGCGGAAGGGCTGACGCGCATCGAGTCCTTCGTGCACACGACCACGCATCGCGACGTGCAATTCACGGTCTACGAGGCCGCGAGTGTCCCTGCCGCCGCACGCCGATGGTTCACGCCCGTAGACGCGGCCAAGCTCGCCATGGGCAACCCCCAGCGTCGGATAATCACGCGACGAAGCCGAGACTGAGGCGGCCTCGCCGGAGACCCGGATCGGCGGCGAATGGTCGCGCGGTGAGCGGTCTGCCAATCCGCGAATTCACCCAGAGAGGCTCAGCCCCGGTTTCGTCAGCGCTACTTGTCATCCTCGTCGTCGAAGTACTCCGCCGCGTCATCGCCGAGCTCTTCCAACTCCTCACCTTCGACGTTGACGACCTCGGAGAACTCATCGCTGAGCAGCTCTTCGCCGCCCTCTTCATCAAGCGACTCCTCACCCACCGGCACGCTCTTGCGGGCGCCCATGCGTTCGTGCACGCCCTTGCGGCCGCGGCTGACCCGTGCCTCGCCCTCTTCGCCCGCATCCGCAAGGTCGCCCTCGCGCTGGCGGCGCTCGCGGATGACGATACGGATCGGCACCTCGCTGAAGGGCAGCTCCTCACGGAAGCGGTTCATCAGGAAGCGCAGGTAGTTGGGCGTGAAGAGGTCGGGCTTGTTGACCACGAGCGTGATCGTCGGCGGCTCGATGCCGGTCTGAGCGACGTAGTAGACCTTGGCGAACGTGCCCTTGATGTCGGTGGGGCCGCGCTTCTCGATGATCGAGCGCACCAGCCGGTTGAGCTTGCCAGTCGTGACGCGCTCACTGGCTTGCTGCCGCAGCTCGAAGGCGAGCTCGATGGTGTTCCGCACGTTCCGCCCGCTCTGGCCGCTGACGAACGCGATCGGCGCGAACCACAGCCCCTTGAGCTCGTTGCGCACGTACGTCTGGAACGTCTCGGTGGTGATCGGCTTGCCCTTGCGGTCGGGCTTGCCTTCGACCTGGTCCCACTTGTTGACCACCATGATCACCGGCTTGAACGCCTTCTGCGCCATCATGGCCAGCTGCTCGTCGACCTGGCTGATCTTCTCCGTCCCGTCGATCAGCAGCAGGATCACGTCCGCTCGGTCCACCGCCCGCTGCACGCGGTCGAACGCGAAGTGTTCGATCATGTTCTGAAAGGAGCGCTTCCGCCGCAGCCCCGCGGTGTCGATCGCGATGATCGACTTGCCGTCCATTTCAAAACGCACGTCCACGGCGTCGCGCGTCGTCCCGGCGATCTCCGACACGATCATGCGCGGCTCGCCAGCCAGCGTGTTCACCAGCGTGCTCTTCCCAGCGTTGCGCTTGCCGATGATGGCGATCTGCAGGTCCGCCGCTGCCCGCTTCTCGTCGTCCTTCGCGGGCTCCGGTAGCATCTCGTAGACCGCGTCGAGGAAGTCCCGCCGGAAGTAGTTGTTCTTGCTCGAGACCGGCAGCGCTTCGCCGAACCCCAGCCCCGCGAGCTCGGCCGCGTGCGATTCCCACTTGGGGCCGTCAACCTTGGTCGCCACGATGCGGATGGGCGGCCGCTTCTTGGGCGCGGCCTTGGCCGTCTTCTCCCCCTTGCCGCCCTTCCTGGTCTTGCTCCCGCCCAGCCGCCCCTCGCGGAGCAGCTTGGCGATCTCCGCGTCCTGGGGTGTGATGCCGGCCTGGGCGTCGATCGCGAACAGCACGAGGTCCGCGTCGCCGATGGCCGCCTCGATCTGGCTCTCGATCCCCGGCGTCAGCTTCGCAAGGTCCTCGCCTACCTCGTCAAACCGCTGCCCCTCCGCCACATACACGCCGAACCCACCGGTGTCCACGAACTCGACCGGCTTGACGACGCCGCCCCGGTACGGCGGCTGCAGGTCCACCAGTGCGGTCACGCGGTCGCGGGTCACGCCGGGGGTAGGGTCCACGATCGAGACCTTCGCCCCCGCGATCATGTTCATCAGCGAGCTCTTGCCCACGTTGGGGCGACCGACAATGGCGACACGGGGGATGGGCATGTCCCATCGTACGCGTGCCACGATCATGTTCTCATGATCGTGCCTTCAGGCCCTGATTACCCGAACAGCGGTGGTGCGTTTTCAACTCGGGCCTCGCCGCCCCGCTGCACCACATACTGGTACCCCGCGTGCATGGCCGCGGCCCCTACGACGCCGTCCTTGCGCAGGGCGTACAGGGTTACGTTGAACCCGGGCTGGCCCTTGTCGTTGAGCAGGCGCGGCTCGCGGGTGAAGCGTGCGATCCGCCGCAGCGCTGCCAGGCACGCCTCCACCGGCGCGAGCCCCGCCTCCATGCCACGGACGACCTCGTACGCCCCGCAGGTGTGCAGGGTGGACTCGCCGCGTCCGGTCGCGCCCGCGGAGCCCACCGCGTTGTCGACGAACAGCCCCGCTCCCACGATGGGCGAGTCGCCCACGCGCCCGGGGATCTTGTACGACAGCCCGCTGGTGCTCGTGCACGCCCAGAGGTCGCCCGCCGCGTCCAGGCCTGATACATGGATGGTGCCGAACGTGAAGGGAGCGGTGGGGGAGCCGCCGCTTGCGCCGGGGGGTGGGTTGTGCGGTGGCCGGCCCGGCTCGGGGTTGTCGACGTGCCCCGCCCAGCGGGCGCGACCGAACTCACTCCGCGACTCATCCGCGCTCAGCCACGCGTCCTTGTGCGAGAGCCCCGCCTTCCAGAGCAGCCATGCCTCGCGGCTCATGGGCGTGCTCAGGTCTCCCTCGGGGAAACCCAGCTGGCGTGCGAACCTGAACGCGCCCTCGCCCACGAGCAGCGCGTGGTCCGTACGCTGGAGCACCTCGTACGCGACCCCGGCCGCGTGCCGGATGCGGCGCAGCCCCGCGACAGCGCCAGCCTTGTGGCGCGGCCCGTCCATCACCGCCGCGTCCAGCTCGACCTCGCCGTCTTCGTTCGGCAGCCCGCCGTAGCCGACGGACATCTCCTCGGGGTCGTCCTCCACGATCTGGATGCCCGCGACGATCGCTTTCAAGAGCGGCTCGCCCGCGCGGGCCAACTCCAACGCCCGCGCCGCCGCGGGCCCCGCATTCCACGAACCGACCAGGACAGGCGTGCTCATGCCGGCACGATACCAGCGCCGCCCGCATGCCGGCCTACTTGGACGCGAACGACATCCCCACCGGCAGCCTCGACATCACAACGTCGATCCCGCGCTGCGTGTCCTCGCTCAGCGCCTGGACCTCGCGCATCAGCGGCTGCTCGAAGGACGCGACGATCGTGGGCTCGGAGCGTGCCGGCAGCCTGGTCAGCAGCGACAGGTCGATGGGGGCCGACTGCACGGGGCGAACGGGTGTCGCGTCCGCGTACCGCTGCTGCGGCTGCTCCGGCTGCGGCGTAATCGCCGGCCTGGACGCCTGCAGCACCACCAGCCACGACAGCCCACCCGCCAGTGCCACGCCCGCCGCCATCGCCAGCGGCCACCGGCGCGGCTTCGCGGCCGGGCGAACCAGGCTCGCCCGCAGCATGATCCGCGCCCCCAGCTCGGGGCTCGGCTTGGCCCACGTCAACTGCCGCTTGTTCGAGAGGGCCGCGTGCACACGCTCCTGCTCCGCGAACTCGGGCGGAACGGGGCCGGGGTAGCCCTCATCCAGCACGGCGGACACAACGTTGGCACTCTGCACTTCGTTCATGACAAGCTCCCTGCCAGACCCTCGTCGCCGCGGCGCAGCACGGGGGCCCTCATCCCGGCCTTGGCGTCGTAGACGCGCGATGCCTCCTGCTCCCGCTGCGACTGCTCCGCCAGCAGCTGCCTCGCGCGGAACAGCATCACCCGCACACCGACCTGGCTCTTCTTCAGCACCGCGGCGATCTCGTCGATCCCCATGTCCTCGGCATAGCGGAGCCACAGGGCCGTGTGCTGCTCGGGCGTCAGCACCTTGCCCGCCAGCCGCCACAGCTTGGCCCCGCTATTGATGTCGTCATCGCGGTCAAACGGCGTTGGCGCGTCGCTGTCCTCTTCCTCGATCCACCGCAGCGTCGGCCGCCGTTTGCGGTGGTGGCTCACCGCCAGACGCGCCGCGATCGTGAACAGCCACGTCGAGAACCGCCAGCGCGGCTCGTACCGCTGGATCCGCTCCCACGCCCTGATGAACGCCTCCTGCGTCAGGTCCTCCGCATCGGCGCGGCTGCCGGTGCGCCGCAGCAGGAAGTTGAACAGCCGCACCTCGAACCGCTTGACCAGCTCGCCGAAGGCTTCGAGCGAGCCCTCCGCCGCGCGCGCCGCCAGCTGCTCCGGCGTCTTCATCGACGCGGGCTTGGCCTCCATGCTGGGGCTGGAAGAGTCGAGCGTCACAGGCGGGTTAGGGCTTGGGCGCAGGGCTGCCGACCGGCTCCTTCGTGGCGCCCTTGGCGGTGTTCGCGGCTTCCGGCGCGTCCTTCTCTTCTGCGTCCCTGGTTTCTCGCTTGATGCCGATCGACGCGCCCTTCTCCGACTTCTCCATCTCCACGATGAACCGCTCGAGCTTGGTGAGCACCGCGTCCGACTTTTCGCGTCCGGTCACCGAGAGCTTATCGCCGTCCAGCACCACCTTCACACCCTGGAGCGACTCGACAATCCCATCCGCCTTGTTCTCGCGGGCGAGCATGGTGCCCAGCGCGATCATGCCCTGGCAGGTCTGCCGGAGCTCCTCCGCCACCTTCGCGTTGGTCGCGGTCAGGGTCAGGTTCGCGTACACCTCGCGCGCCCCCTCGCCGGTCTCTCCGATGTCCACCACCACGCCCTTTGCGTTCCGCAGGAAGTTCGCCTTGGCCTGGGGGTCGTTGGCCATATCGCGCGCCACAACAAACACGATCGAGGCCCTATCCGGCTCCGCGGTCGCCAGCAGGTTGTTGGCCTGCACCTCCCCGGAGAGGCTGGGCGCCAGGCCAGCCGCAACCTTCAGCCCCTTCTCCAGCGCTCCGGCGGTGCCGGCGATGAGGACCAGCCGTTCATCGGGCGCGCCCGACGGCCGCACCGCCGCGTGGAAGGTCTGCCCCTCGTGCTTGAAGGAGAAGTAGTGCACCGCACCCTCGACACGCGTCTTGAAGTCCTCCAGCCCGGCCGTCGGCAGCTTCACCGCCAGCTCGTCGGCCTTTCCCGTGGTCGTGATCACCGCGACCCCGTCCTCGGCCACGCTGAAGCCGTAGACCGTCAGCCCCTTGATATCCGCGGGCGTGATGCCGAAGCGCTTGCGGCACTCCTCCAGCTTCGCCTTGTCGGATTCGTCCAGACGCCTGAGCATGAACGCGTGCAGTGACGACCGCTGCGCCGCCTCGGCGTCAACGTGCACCAGCCAGCTCGCGTCGCGGTCCACAAGAGCGCGATTCAGCGGCCCGGCCAGCACCGGCAGCGCGGTGCACAGGAGCCCTGCGCAGCCAGCCGCGCCCACAAGTGCCCAGCGCCTCAACTTCCCGTGTACCCGCATCAGCCAACCTCCAGCACCGCCCGCGGCGGTATCCATAGATACGCCCGCGGGCCGCCCATGTTACCCCACGTTTACCCCACGCCCGCCGAACGCACGCCCCCTCATCGTGGCCCTTGGCATGGTGCTCTGCGTCCGAGTACGCTCTCGCCCATGAAGCACACCACCGTCGCCGTCCTCCTCGCCGCACTGGCCGCGGGTTCCCTGGCCCTCGCTCAACCCGCCCCCAAGCAGCCTGAGAAGAAGTCCGAGCCCCAGCCCAAGCAGAACGATCCCGCGAAGGCGCCCGCTCAGAAGGACGCGCCCAAAGACACCCCCAGCAGCCAGCCGACCGACAAGCCCACGCCGAACCCCAAGACCGACGACAAAAAGCCCGACACCAAGAAGTCGGGCCTGAAGCTCACCAGCCCGAGCATCGAGCACGACAAGCAGATGCCCAAGAAGCACACGGTCGACGGCGACCCCGCGGACCCCACGAAGAAGCACATCTCCCCCGCCCTCAAGTGGGAGGGCGCCCCGGCCGAGACCAAGGAGTTCGCGCTGGTGATGTTCGACCCCGACGCCGGCAACTTCGTGCACTGGGTGGTGTACAAGATCCCGGCGGACGTGAAGGAACTGCCCGAGGGCCTGCCCAACGGCAAGGACAACGCCGAGCTCACCACCCCCGTCAAGATCACTCAGGGCACGAGCAGCTTCCGCCAGATCGGCTACCTCGGTCCCGCGGCCCGCAAGGGTGCCGGCGTTCACCATTACAACTTCAAGCTCTACGCCCTCGACAAGACTCTCGACCTCAAGCCCGGCGCCACCCGCAAGGAGCTGGAGGAAGCCATGAAGGGCCACGTCATCGCCGAGGCCGTGCTGATCGGCACCAACGAGCGGTAAACACGACGCCGGGACTGAGCCGCCCTGGGCGAAGTCCCGGATTGGCGGCCAACCTCGTCTCAGCAGTCAGCTCATTGCACCGTGTGCACCGAGATGCCTTCATCTCGGTGCTTTTTTTCACTGGGGTCACCAGAACTGCCACGCCTGACGCCGCTCCACCAGTTCCCGCGGAACCAGCCGCTCGCGCACCACCCCCGCGAGCTCGGGCAGCCCCTCTCCCCGCGCAGCGCTCACCCGCGCCTCGGCCTCGAACCCCGCCCGCCCCATGTCCTCGCGCAGCGCCACCGTCACCCGCGGCAATCCTGCCAGCGGCAGGGGCAGCTCCACCAGCCCCGACCCCGCATCGCCGCACCACAGCAGCAAGTCCGCGCCCACCGCCAGCTCCACTGCGTTCGCCAGCGCCTCGCGCTCGACCGCCCCCGCCCCCGCCCGCACGCCGGGCGTGTCCACGTACCGCACCACCACGCCCCCGAGGTCGAGCATCACGCCTACGTGATCGCGCGTCGTCCCAGGCTCATCAGCAACGATCGACACGCCCCTTCCAGCCAGCGCATTCACCAGCGTTGACTTCCCGATGTTGCTCGCCCCGAACGCCACCACCAGCGGCGGGTCGATGAGCCGCCGCAGCACGCGGTCGCGCTCGGGGTCGCTCGCCGTCCCCGCCTCCGCCCACAACGCGTGCTGGGCCAACAGCAGGTCCACCGCCCACGGGCTCGCCGCCCTCGCGAGCACCGCCAGCGCCCGCGCCTCTACCTCCGACCGCGCTTCGGGGTACAGCACCCGCGGATCCGGTGATGCCTCCTCCCGAACCCCGCGATCGACCAGCAGACGGCACAACTCCCGCACCACGGCCACGCCGCCGTGCGGCATCAGCTGGCACACATCCGCACGAACCCGCGCCACCAGCCCCCGATCCACGCCCATCAAGTCCCGCAGCGCGATCTGGCCGACGCGCACGCGCGCAAGCCCGCACGCCTGTAGGGCTCCGTCAATATCGCCGTGCAACTGCACGATGGCGACTGCCCCGGTGCCTGGCGGCGTGAGCAACGACCACACCGCATCGACACGCCCGGGCGTCACCGCAGCCCTTCGCACCGCACCCGGTGCGTGTACCCGGTGCACACGAGGTCATAGCACGGCCCGCCGTGCAGGCACACCCGCAGGTGCCGCAGCTTGGTTGGGTCCTTGCCGTTGAAGTGCTTCTGGGCGCTCGCCCGCCACCGCGAGTACAGCAGTTCCACTAACCTGTCCTGCGCGTCCAGGGCCCGCCTCCGCAAGCTCGTCACGTGCGTGCACACCGACTGCTCCACACCTTCGAACGCGATCTCCACCACCGCGTAGGGGTACTCAATCGACAGCGTCTGGCTGCGCCCGCGCAGCACCCGCATCTCCGCGCCCACGCGCGTCGACGATGGCTCGGGCAGCTCCCATAGCACCCTGTACATTCCCGCGCCCCCAAAGCACCCCTGCCGTCACTCCATCCCGCTCGCCCGCATCTCCTCCACCGCGCGGCAGACCTCCAGGATCCCGATCAGCTGCAGGTCCGGCACGATCGACTCCACCACCCCCCCGCCCTCGGTGGCCTCCTGCCCGAAGAGCGCCGGCGCATCCCCGCCGGTCGCCACCACCTGCGGGTAGGCCCCGAAGAACTCAGCGTACTGCTCCGCCGTGTACCGCACCAGACCAATCACGCTGTTGGTGACGCCCAGCAGCATCGCGTTCTTCGTGTCCTTGCCGAACGGATTGGGAACGCTGGGCTGCGCAGGCCCCTCGTCAACCACCTCACCCTGCGGGCGCTTGGCGTCCCCGATCTGCAGCGCCCCGCCGCGCTCGGGCGTCTGGTAGGCGAGGGCGGGCAGCTTGGCCGTCTTCTCGTGCATCGCCTGGAGCATCATGTTTAGCCCCGGGGCGATCACCCCGCCGTGGAAGACGCCCTCGCCGTCGACAAAGTCCACCGTCACCGCCGTGCCCGCGTCCACCACCACGCACGCCTGCTTGGCCCGGGCAAAGGCCCCGAAGGCGCACAGCAGGCGGTCCTGCCCCAGGGTGCTGCCGTCCTCCAGCGAGTGGGTCATGGGGATCTCGATATCCCGCCCGATGCGGAAGACGTTCTCCTCGCCCGCGTCTTCGAGAGCCTTCTGCAGCTGGTCGGCGACCTTGGGGTTCACGTCGGCGATCACGATCGACACCCCGTGCTCGCCCTCGGCACGCACAT
>Ga0196963_10000577_pt1 | contig 31271 bp, 25 predicted proteins | sample S1_5metaG_FD_148600 | JGI IMG/M metagenome (GOLD analysis project Ga0196963, IMG submission 148600) | Soil microbial communities from Anza Borrego desert, Southern California, United States - S1_5 | ecosystem: Environmental > Terrestrial > Soil > Desert | place: USA: California | collected...
GCCATCTTTCTCCTCTTTGTCGGGCCGGGCGGGGTCTTCCCGCGCTGGATGGGATTTGAAAGGTCGGGCAACAGTTTTGCCGCCCGTATGCTCATCTGGACGCTGCTTTCACTCCTCATTTCCTTCGCATGCGGCTATTGGGCTCGCCGCAAACTCAACACTCATTTTCGTGCTGCGGTTCTGGCGCGGTTCTCTCGAGCCAAACGCGAGGAAGAATAATTGAACAAACCCCCAACGATTACTGTCCCCACATTGTGAGCGCCAAACGCACATCTAACTTCAGAGCTGCATCGAGGGCATCCACCCCGCATCATCTTCTGCCCTCTTTTTCTCTTCGCGCCTTTCGTCCGTTGCGTGCCTCACCAACTCTTTCCGCCGGAGACCAGATTGACATCCAACCCAGCGCCGCCCAAACTATCCACCGTTGAAACAGCGCATGTCCAAAGCACATCTTAACGCTCTTCGCGCGATAGCCATTCTGTCATGCGTGGCTCTCCCTTTGTGCGCCGCTGATCAACCCGCCCGCAAAGCCCCAGCGGTTGCACCTAAAAGCGCCTCCGGCAAAATCGAATTTTCCGACCGCAGCGACCAGGCCTTGGTTCCGAAGTCCACTTTCAATGCTGAAGAAGTGGACGGGCCTGTTCGCTCCCGGGCCACCGATGTCGCTGCGCCCCCTCTGGCGCCCCCGCAGGCCACCGGCGCGCCCTACGACGCCAAAAAAGTTCAGGATCTCCTCGATCGCGAGAAGAATTGGATCTTCAACAAGCCTGAAGATTTCGGCAAAGACCAGAGCGTTGAGGAAGTCCTGGGTGTGGACTCCATCGGCGGTCCTGAGAAGGAAGAATACTCGAGCCGATTTGAACGATTTCTGAAGGAAGGCCCGGAGCAGCCAGGCAGGCTTGGCAACTCGCGGGATCGAGAGCGTGACCGCGAGCGCGATTCAAGCCCGGAGGATAATGAAAACGGCCTCGGAGAAGATTTCAGCCTAAGATTTCTTCTTAACCAGGAGAAAGCAGACAACACCGCCATTGTGGAAGCCGCTGGCGACAAGCGCCAAAACGGCATTCTCGGTCGTCCCGGCGAGCAGCTCCGCGTAAACAGCCCTCTCGCGCGCGGTATTGAACGCCCTGATGCGGACGCCACACGCTTTCAGCAAATCCGCCCGCTCGACGTTAACAAGCTGATTACAGATCCCACGCGAGGCCCTGCAGACAGCCAAAACGCTCTGAAGGATGGCGGGCGGCAGGCATTCACGCCCACGTTTGGCGGCGGCCCCACAAAGGATATGGACCGCATCCTGGAATCCACTCGCGAGACCCTCGCCCCGCCCGTAAATGCCCGAGCTGGAGGCCTGGAATCTCTTGGCGGCGGCGCCTTCAACGCAGGCGCTGCGAAATCCATTGCAACTCCCCCACCCGTGCAGGAAGCCCGGCGGCCTGAGCACAAACCCGCTGTGCTGCCGATTCCGCGCCGCACATTCTAACATTTTCCTGTTGCCGCCGCTTGCGCCGCTCGCGAAGTTCTCCGCATGAGTTCGGTCCAAGCGCTCCTCTGGGTATATATTGTGCTCCTCATTGTTGGAGGGGTGATGGGTTTTGTTAAAGCTGGCAGCAAAGTTTCGTTGATTGCTTCGGCTCTTTCCGCCGCTGTCCTCGCGCTTTTTGCCACAGGTGTTTGGCCACTGCGCTTTCTGTGGATTGTTCTTGCGCTGCTGCTGGTCATGTTCATCAGGCGATACGGGCTCACGCGGAAATTCATGCCTGCAGGGCTGATGATCGTCCTCACCGTGGCCATTCTTGTGGCCCAGTTCGTTCTTCGTTAGCCAGCAAAGGCTCAGAAGTGCGCCCCCAAAATCACCTTCCGGTCTGGCAAGTCCGTGACCAGATTCTATCGGCATTTGAGAGCGGCAATCGCCTCGTTCTAGTCGCTCCCACCGGCTCTGGAAAAACGACCCAGGTGCCGCAGATGATGCTCGACAGCGGATTGGCTGGGCATAAAAAGGTCGTCGTTCTGCAACCGCGCCGCGTGGCGGCAAGAACAGTGGCCGCTCGCGTGGCCTGGGAGCGTGAGTCCCAGATAGGCGCCGAAGTCGGCTATCAAATCCGCTTTGAGGATTTCACCAGCCTCGGCACACGCATATCATTCATCACAGAAGGCATTCTTACGCGCTGGCTGCAGGATGATGCGGCGCTTAATGATGTTGGCGTCATTCTCTTCGATGAGTTCCATGAGCGGAATATCCTAAGTGATGTCGGCCTGGCGTTGGTGAAGCGGATCCAGGAGACCACGCGGCCAGACCTGAAGCTCGGCGTCATGTCCGCGACTCTGGAGGCGGAGCCGGTGGCCGCATATCTGGGCGGCTGCCCCGTTCTGATCTCGGAGGGACAATCTCACCCAGTGCAGGTGAAGTTCCTCTCCCATGCAGATGATCGCCCGATTACCGAGCAAGCCGCTGACCTCGTGGAGAGCATCGTCAATTCGGGGGAGCCAGGTGACATCCTGGTGTTCATGCCCGGCATGGGGGAGATCAACGCCACCATCAACGCCTGCCGCGCCGCTCGCACTCACGAGTCACTTGCTCTGATTCCATTGCATGGCGAATTGCCCGCGGAGGAGCAGGACCGTGCTTTCGCCCCAAATCCACTCCGGAAGGTCGTCGTCTCAACCAATGTCGCTGAGACATCCGTCACCATTGACGGCATTCTGCATGTCATTGACAGCGGTCTCGCGCGGGTGGCCCGCTATGATTCGGAGCGCGGGATCAACACGCTGTTTCTGGAGCCGATCAGCCGCGCCTCATCCGACCAACGGCGTGGCCGCGCCGGCCGCACCGCCCCGGGCGTATGCCACCGCCTCTGGACGGAGAGCAACCACCTCAACCGTCCCGAGAAGAACACGCCCGAGATCCAGCGCGCGGACCTCGCTGAAGTCACACTTCTCCTCCACTCGCTCGGCATTAAACGGGCCTCGGAATTCGATTGGTTAGACAGGCCTGACCCCGCGGCGATCCAGCGCGCGGAACGGTTGCTCATTAGCCTTGGCGCATTGCGTCCTCCAGCGATCGGCAGCGGGGATGAAGGAGCCTCCGATATCACTCAAATCGGCAGGCTCATGCTTCGCATGCCGATGCATCCGCGTTACTCGCGGATGATCATAGAAGCCTCAAAGCACGGCATCGTTCCACCGGCTGCCCTCTGCGCTGCCTTGGTCAGCGGCCGCGACATTCTGATGCGCGTTGGCCGCGAAGACACTCGCATTAAAGAAGCTCGAGAGCTGTTTGAAGCCAGCCAGGACTCCGATTTCTACACGCTCATGCGCGCATTTGAATTTGCGCGCAAAAGCAATTTCGCCGTCGAGCCCTGCCGCCGCTATGGCATCCATGCGCAGACAGCACGCCAGGTCGAGCAGACCTGGCAGCAAATTCTCGATGTCGCCCAGAAGAATCGTCTTTGGGACTCGAAAGCTCCCGCGCCTGCAGCGCAAGCGTCACCTGAGCAAGGGGACCCTTTGCTTCGCTCCATCATGACGGGCTTTCCGGACCAACTCTGCCGCCGCCGCGACCAGGGCACCCTGGAATGCGACCTCACCGAAGGGCGCACCGGGACACTCGCGCGCGAGAGCGTGGTGCAAAATTCCAAGCTCTTCGTCGCTGCCGTCATTCGCGAGATTGAATCGCGCGCTCGCGATGGGCTCACGCTTCTCACGTTGGCCAGCGCGGTCAAACGGGAATGGCTGGAAGAGATCTTCCCGCAGCATCTCACGACGCGCATCGAGCACGTTTACGATCAGACGCACAAACGAGTGGCCGCCGTTCAGTTCGTTCGCTTCCTCGACCTCACGATCGAGGCTGCTGCAGCAAAAGACTTCGATGACGCCGAATGCGGCAAATGCCTTGCAGCCGCCTGGTCGCGAGAAAAACTCACACTTCCACTTCTCAACCATGAGGTGAAGCAGATGATCGCGCGTGTCACCCTCGTTGCGAAATCTGTTCCCGAACTCGGCATCGAGCCTCTCACCCCCGTGCGCATCCAACAGATTATTGCGGTGGCGCTCAAGGGGATCACGCTCGCGAAAGAGGCTCAAGCGGTTCCACTCGTTCCGGTGTTCAAAGAACAGATCGGGCGCGACGTAATGAAATACGTGGAGGAAGCTGCTCCCGCAGCGATCCGGTGGCCTGCAGACAAAGCCTACAAACTCACCTATCCTGAACTCGCAGAGGATGGGGAACCCGCTCCTCCCGAGCTGCAGTTCAAGCTGCACGAATGTTTCAGCGCCACATCGCATCCCACCATTTGCGAGGGGAGAGTCCCGGTGACCTTATGGCTGAGCGCGCCGGATGGGAAACGCCTTCAGAGCACCACGGACTGGCCTCGTTTCAAATCTGTGGAGTATCCCAAACTGCGCTCGGCCCTGCAGAAGAAATATCCCGGCGTGGCCTGGCTCTAGATTTCAGCAAAAGCGGGAGAAGCGACTCCTCATGTAGCCTCAACCTTTAGGTTGAGTTCTCTGAATTCCGCGCAACTTAAAAGTTGCGGCTACAAGGGAGAGGGGCCGCGCAATTTAAAAGTCCCCTGAAATCGCGCCACAGACTGCATCCTCCCTTCTATTCATTTGGAAATCGTCGGCATGGAATGTATCTTCATTCCTGATGCAGACGGTGATCGTTGCCGATGACGATGCGGTGAACCTTCGGTTGGTTGGATCACTCGTTTCAACGTGGGATTACTATCCGATCCTCTGCTCCAATGCGGACCAGGCGCTGAAAGAGGCGCGATCCACGCATGGCCCACTCATCTTTGTGCTCGATTGGAATATGCCCGGCACCGATGGGATGGAGTTGGCCAAAACCCTCAAGAAACTCAATCCCGCCCATTACATCCTGATGCTTTCATCGAGGGTTTCGAATGCCGATCTTACGCGCGCGCTTGAGGATGGCGCCGACGACTACCTGCGAAAGCCATTTGAACCCACCGAACTTCGGGCGCGTGTTCTGGCTGGGCACCGCACCATTCAACTTAACGTGCGGCTTCAGCAGAAGATCGCCGAACTCGAAGAAACGCTCGCTCGCGTGCAACAGCTCGAAAGCCTTTTGCCCATCTGCATGCATTGCAAAAAAATCCGGGATCCAGAGCAGCGATGGACGTCTGTGGAGCACTACATTTCCGCGCGAACGCAAAGCCGCTTTACCCACGGCATCTGCCCGGAATGCTTGGAGCGGATGCGAACCGAGCTTTAAGAGCGCCAGCTTAGGGCGTATGGCGCTGTATCGCGGCCTGCATCGTTACAACCGTTGCAGAACCATGCGTGTGTTGTGCACCATCTTGCCGTCCATAAACGCTTCAGAGGTCTCAGTCCAGACCCCCTTCTCATCAATGGTGATGGTGTTCTGGACGCGAACGGGCCCGTGTTGAAAACTCCACTCGAACTTTGAGCCGTTCACTTTTAGCTCGGTTTCAACAAAGTTCCCGGCGTTCCAGGCACGGATCTTGTAGGTGTGGCTCGCCTGATCGTAGGAGACCACGCCAAGCGCATTAAACGCGACTGTGCCAGCTCCATCACGGCCCGTGCCTTCAATCACGAGAACCAGCCCATCCAGTTTGTAAGCGACTTCCTCCGTCTGCTTGAGCGGCAGCGGATCTCCGGCAGCGCGCATGACCGTCGCGTTCCCTTTCCACTGCCCAACAAGCGGGCTGAGCTTTTGCATCGCGGCCTTTTGAGGAGTGGTGTCAGGCCGGTGCTGCGCCTGAGCGGGCACGAACATAAGCAAGGCAAGCAAGGAGGAGAGTATTAGATTCATCAGACGAAATTCTATGCACGCGGTGAGCGCGCGTATTGAACGAAAGTGACATTTCAAGTGCGTGCATCGACGTGCTCAATCTGACGCAGGTAGTGATGCACCAGGGCAGGTGGCCAACCGTAGATGTCGCGAAACTCCCGTGCCATATGCGCCTGGTCGGCAAAGCCTGCGGCTCCTGAGAGGTCCACCCAACCAGGCTCCGCCCGACGCAAGGCTTCGGAGCACGCTTCACGGAGCCGGCGAAGACGAGCGAACTCTTTAGGAGTAAGACCAGTGGCGGCGTAGAACCGGCGAAGCGCCTGCCGATAACTGAGATCGACCTGCGCCAGCAAAGGTTTGATCTGCAAGGAACCTTTGGACCTCACGATCTCCGCCGCCAGTAGGGCAACTATCAAGTCCGGCTTCCTTCCCGCCTTCGACACAAGACCGAGGAAATACTGGTCAACGGTGTCGAGGCTCGCGCCGCGCATTGTTTCAGCAAAGCTATCGTTGTCCAAGGGTTGAACTTTGTCGCGGAGCGTGGGCACATCGACGCCGAGGATCGAACCGGCTGCGCCGGGAACAAAGCGGATGCCAGAGTAAGTGGCGCCGGCAACGACGGGCACTTGCAGAGCGCGCATGCGTGGACCGATGAGAACGGCCTTCCGGGAGGGAAGCCAGCAGAGGGACACCGTGCCATCCGGAGGGATCGTGTGAAGGCCATTGCCAGCTTGAGTCGCAGAACGCGCAGTAAACTTCCAATAACAACTGATGTGATTGCGCAGATCCGGGTGCGGAGAGAATTCCTCGTAAAGCACACCATCTTGATAACCCCCATAAAGAGGAACGCAAAGCGCTTTGACCCACACTCCCCTACGCCTCCTCTTGAGATCAGCGCGTGCGGGGCGTCAGCTCGAAGGTGAGCCGCACAACTAGAAGGGTAAAAGCAGGAAAGGCGGGGCTCGCCGAAACGAGAACCGCCTCAACCTAAGCGCGTATGGATTTCTCCCCACCGCTGCTCGCGTGTCGGGTTCCCAGGGAATCCTGTCACGCTGGGATGAAGGTAGATTCTGGGCGGGCTCCCTGCCATCAGGGTTCATCCCGAACGTCGATTCAGGAAACCCTCACTGCGGAGGGTAGTGCGGAGAAGTTGGCACACCCGGGCAAACGCCCCAGCTTAAGCCTGCAGCTTCTTTTCGAGAAGCTCGCCCACAGCGTTGGGGTTCGCCTTGCCTTTGCTCAGCTTCATAACCTGCCCTTTGAGGAAGTTGAGCGCGGCAGGCTTGCCTGCTTTGTAATCCGCCACAGACTTGGGATTGGCCGCAATAGCTTCGTCGCAGAAGGCTTCGATCGCGCCGCCGTCGGTCACTTGCACCAGCCCCTTTTTGTCAACAATCGCTCTGGGCGAATCGCCGCTCGCGAACATGTCAGCGAACACATCCTGCGCAATTTTCGTGCTGATGGTGTTCGCCTCAACCAATCCAATAAGCTCAAGGATGTGCTCGGGCGGGAACTTCAGATCGCCTAAAGCGCTGCCAGTTTCGGTGAGCTTTGCGCGAAGGTTGTTGATCACCCAATTGGCGACGGCTTTGGGATTGCGAGCCCGGCGCGCGATGCCTTCGAAGTAGTCGCCCAGGGGGACGTCATCGACGAATGTTTGCGCATCCGAGAGTGGAAGCTGGTAATCGCGCATGAAGCGCTGCTTCTTGGCAAGTGGCAGCTCAACCACGCGAGCTTTTACCCCTGCGATCCATGCATCGTCCGGCGCAAAGGGCATCAGGTCAGGCTCAGGAAAATAGCGATAGTCGTGCGCCTGCTCTTTTGTGCGCATCGTCTCGGTGATGCCGGAAATGTCATCCCAGCGGCGTGTTTCCTGGTTGAGCTTGCCGCCCTTCTTCACCACCTCAATCTGCCTCGGGATCTCATAATCCAGCGCGCGGCGCACACCGCTGAAGCTGTTCATGTTCTTGATCTCGATCTTCGCGCCCAGCTCCTTCTGGCCTTTGGGGCGCACGCTCACGTTCACGTCGCAGCGGACCATCCCCTTCTCCATGTCGCAATCGCTGACGCCGCCGTAGATGAGAATGTCTTTCAGCGCGTTCAGATAAGCGTAAGCCATTTCGGAGCTGGTGATGTCTGGCTCAGAGACGATTTCCAAAAGGGGCACGCCCGCGCGGTTGAAGTCCACGCCGCTATGGCGCTCAAAATGCGAGTTCTTGCCGACGTCCTCCTCCAAATGGGCTCGGGTGATGCGCACCTTCGCAAGCTGTCCCTCAAACTCGAATTCCACAAAGCCGTTCAGCGTGGACGGCTTGTCGTATTGGGTGATCTGGTAGTTCTTCGAGGCGTCGGGATAAAAGTAATTCTTGCGATCGAACTTGGCGTAGCGAGCCACTTCGCAGTTGAGCAGGAACCCAGTCAAAGCCGTGAGCTTAAGCGCCTCTTCATTGGCGACAGGCAGCACACCGGGGAAGCCAAGGCAGACAGGGCAGACGTTTGTGTTGGGAGCCGCCCCGAATTCGTTGGCGCAGCCGCACCACATTTTCGAGCGGGTCTTGAGCTGGACATGCGTCTCAAGGCCGATGACTGCTTCGTATTCCATCGCAGTAATATGGTTACTTGTTCGCCGCTGAAATGGGCGGCTTTTCACGGCGCCAGTTCACGCTCTGCTCGTAAGCATGCGCGAGGCGGAACAGAGTGCTTTCCCCAAAGGGTTTTCCGAGGAGCTGCAGGCCAATCGGCAGCTTTGGGTTGGAGGTGAATCCGCAAGGCAGGCTGATCCCGCTGATTCCCGCCAGGTTGCAAGAAATCGTGAAAATGTCCGAAAGATACATCTGCAGCGGGTCGCTCGATTTCTCACCGGCTTTAAAGGCCGCTGTCGGAGTGGTCGGGGTGACGATAGCGTCCACTTTCTCGAAAGCTTTCAGGAAATCCTGCCGAATCAATGTCCGAACTTTTTGCGCGCGCAAGTAATAGGCGTCGTAGTAACCGCTGCTCAGCACATAGGTGCCAAGGATAACGCGACGCTTCACTTCTGGGCCGAAGCCAGCTCCGCGAGTCTTGCTGTAAAGCTCGATCGGATCGTTGCCATCAACGCGCTGCCCGTAACGAATTCCATCAAACCGAGCGAGGTTGGCGCTCGCCTCAGCGGTGGCCACGATGTAGTAGGTCGCCACTGCGTATTCCGTGTGCGGCAGCGAAACTTCCTGGACCTCAACCCCGAGCTTTTGCAGTTGCTCGACGGCGGCTTGAACTGCGCGGGATACTTCCGGGTCGAGGCCGCCGACCATGTATTCCTTCGCGATGCCAAGCTTGAGCCCGCGAACATCCTGCTTCAGGTGCAGGCGGTAATCGGGCACTTCCTCCGGAACACTGCTCGAATCGCGAGGGTCGATTCCGCTGATCACTTGCGTGAGCAACGCGGCGTCTTCAACGCTCTTGGTGAACGGGCCAATCTGGTCCAGCGACGAAGCAAAAGCGACGAGGCCGTAGCGGGAGACGCGCCCGTAAGTGGGCTTAACACCGACGCAGCCACAGAACGCGGCGGGCTGGCGAATAGAGCCACCTGTGTCCGATCCCAAGCTGGCGAGACATTGATCGGCCGCAACGGCTGCAGCCGAACCGCCAGAAGAGCCGCCGGGAACGCGGTCGAGATCCCAGGGATTGCGCGTATGCCCAAAAGCCGAATTCTCTGTGGAGCTGCCCATGGCGAATTCATCCATGTTGCAGCGGCCGAAAATGACGGCGCCCGCGTTTTTTAACTTCTGGGTGACGGTCGCGTCGTACGGCGAAATAAACTTCGCGAGAATCTTTGAAGCGCAACCCAGAGGCTGGCCTTTGACCGCGATGACATCCTTCATCGCCAGCGGGATGCCGAGCAGCGGCTTATCGTTGGCCTCGCCTGATCTGCGCGCGGCATCCGCGGCATCGGCCTGGCGCAACGCATCTTCAGCATCGACATGAAGGAAAGCGCGCAACTTGGGATCTGTGGCCTGAATTTGGTTCAGGCACGATTCCATGAGCTGCCGGGCGCTGATCTCGCCGTTGCGCAGGCGCGGCAAAGTCTCTGTGATGGTGGCTTGGTTGAGCATCGGGAAGAAAGTTGGAGGGCCTTATTCCACAATTTTCGGAACAAGGAAGAGGCCGTTGGCCTTCGCGGGAGCATTGAAAAGAGCCTCTTCTGTGGGCATGGAAGGCCGCGGCTCGTCGGGCCGGACGACATTCACGAGCGGCACAGCGTGGGCGGTTGGCTCCACCTGGCTGACATCGAGTTGGTTAAGTTTTTCGATGTAGTTGAGGGTGGTTTTGAGCTGGCTGCCGATGGCTTGCTCCTCCTCCGGCGTGAGGCCGATACGCGCCAGAAAAGCGACGTATTTTACATCGATATCAACTGCTGCCATGAAGCCCCTTATTCCTCGTCGAACTTGCGCTTGAGAAGAGCTTCAATTTCGGAGACTGCCTGCCCGGCATCGCTGCCGATAGCGTGGACCTTTAAGCGGCAGCCTGGGCCTGCGGCGAGCATCATAAGGCCCATGATACTTTTCCCGTTAACGCGCTCGCCATCCTTCTCCACGAAAATCTCTGAACTGAAGCGATTTGCGATCTTTACGAACATCGCGGCGGGCCGAGCGTGAACACCAAGCTTGTTCGTGACGACCAGGTCCTTCGTCACTTCCTTTTCTGTTTCGGATGATTTGCGTGCCGCGCTCATTCAAATTCGCACCAGAGTTATTCCCCAATCCCATCGCTTTGGCCAATGAAAATTTGCGGCCGGGTTGGGCCAGCCGGTATATCGCGGAGGTTTACGTAGATGGCCGCAGCCGGTCGCCAGGAAGGGGGTCAGGATTTGAAGGCGGAGGCACGTTCGGTTTTTAAAAGCGCCTCGCCGCATTCCGGGCAAAACTTGGCTTTGGGAGGGGCGGCCGTTTTGCACACCAGGCATTCCACCTGCGCCTCATCCACGCGGCGCTGAATGATCAGATTGCGAATGTACGGAATCCAGGTGAACGCGTAGGCGAAGATAAAAACGGAGTCCTTCTGATAAAAGATGGCGTAGGAGAGAAGGAACATGGAGCCGACCAGGCTGAGCCACCAAAACATCGGCGGAATGACGACCTGCTTCGTCTTTTCGGTGGCGTACCATTGCACGAAGAAGCGTAGGCTGAACGCGAGGTTGCCGAGCCAGCCAATCACCTTCCAGGTGTGCCACTCGATTCCTAGAAATTGCATGGCTGATATTACAGCGCCCGCGAACAACTCCATGCCCTAGAGCGTGCGGCAACGCGGTAGGGCTGTGAAGGTTTCGCTGACCTGATGTTAGTGTGCAGGAACTGCCGCGCTGGCCTCAGCTCCGGTCTCCCGGGGCGGCTTAAAAAAGAGGATCAACATCAATGCGGCGGCAATCGCCATCACGCTCGGAACCATGAAGAGGGTTCGGTAATCAGTCACCGCCACGCCAGCGGCATCCACTTTGGTAAGGGACGCCTGCAAAGGAATAAAAATCCATTTAGCGGCCAGATCACCCAAGCCCAGGATCAGCAGGTTAAACAAGCCTTGTGCGCTCGTGCGGACATCCTTCGGGAAAGCGGCATCAATGAAGATGTAAACGGTGGCAAAAAAGAACGCGTAGCAGATGCCGTGCAGCACCTGAACGAGAACAATCAGGGTTTTACCTTCCGGGAAGAGCGCAAAGGCTCCGAAGCGGAGAGTGTGGCCCAGGATGCCAATAACCATCGTCGTCTTCCAGCCGAGGCGTTTCAGAGCGAGTCCGAGGCCAAGCATCGTAAGGATTTCCGCTACTTGCCCGATGCTCATGATCGGCATGATGTACTTGGGCTCGAAGCCAACGTTCGCAAGAAACCCGCCGGCCATCACGAAGTAACCGTTGTGAATCGTCGCATCGATAAAAGTCACGATGAACAGCACCAGCAAGTAAGGAATTGCGAGAAGCTTGAAAGCGCGGACCCAGGCGAGGCTGGTTTCAGCACCCCCAGCCGCGGCCTTCTTGGGCGGGGTGTGAGGGAGAGTCAGCGAGTAAGCGGCCAGGACAAGGGAGGCGATGCCCGAGATCAGGAAGATGTTTTTATACATCGGGATGGCTTCTACGCCGGTCTTTTGGCCGATGATGAAGTAGAGCGGCCACGCAGCGAGAATCCAGCCTACAGTTCCGCCCATGCGGATGGGGCCGAACTCCTTCTGTGCATCTTTGAGGTTTGCGAAGGCCAATGCATTGGCGACCGAGAGAGTCGGAACGTAGAAAAGCGAATGCACCAGCATCAAGCCGAAGAAGGCGGGAAATGAAGTGGCCCAATAAAGGCCCAACATTGAGAGGCCGCCAATTAAATGGCTGAACGCCAGAAACTTTTCCGCAGCGAAGTTGCGGTCTGCAAACTGGTTGCTGAAGAAGATGCCCACCACAGACGCGATGGCGAACGCGCTCCCGATCAGCGCCTGTTGGTTGCCGCTGAAATTCAATCCATTTGGCCCGATGTACGTCCACACGAGGGGCAGCCATGCTCCCCAGATGAACAGTTCCAGGACCATCATGATAAACAGCTTAAATCGAATCATATTCCGCTGATCAGGTTTTCCGCAGGGTTGAGCGTGACCCTATGCAAAGGGTGCTTCACGAGCAAGCAAACGATTTGCCGCAAGGCTCATTGCGGATTGCCGGGCACAACTTAGGCGGCTAGAACCTGCGGCGTGAAGCCGACGACTGCCACCGCCGCCCCGCAGATCACCCCGGGTCTGCGGCGATTCCTCTATGCCACTGCCGGTATTACTGGCGCCTGCGTTTTGATCGTGGAAATCCTTGGCGCAAAGATGTTGTCCCCCTTCGTCGGCACATCGCACTTCGTCTGGACTGCGCAGATTGGCGTCACCCTGGTCTCGCTGGCTTGCGGCTATTACCTGGGCGGCCGGATTGCTGATGCGCGGCCGAAGTTCAGCCTCATGTTCACAGCGATCCTCATCGCGGCGGTTTATCTCTGCATGACGCTGTTTCTGGTGGAGCCAATTGCCTTCGCCACACTAAAGTATCGGCTCGCGTTGGGCGCCTTGCTCACTTCCGCTTTTCTCTTTTTTATTCCGCTCACCTGCCTGGCGATGGTGGGGCCGTTTCTCATCCGCGCGCTTGTTCCCGCGCTGCACCAGTTGGGAAAGCACGCTGGGCAAATTTCTGCGATCAGCACAATCGGCAGTGTGCTCGGGACTTCCTTGATCGGTTACGTGCTGCTGCCGTTCATGGCTAATTCCACAACGATGCTGATGACCGCCGGCATCCTGGCTTCGCTTTCAATCATCTACTTCATTGTTTGGGGGCGGAACGAAGGTAAAGCCGCGCCAGTGTTGCTCGCTCTCGCCGGAGTGGCGTTCGGGTTCCTCGGTTGGGCCAATGAGCGGGATCGCCGCTTTGCTTCAGGTGAGGAGCTGATGCGGGTGAACTCAAATTTTGGTCTTCTGCAAGTGATGCGTTCGAAAGCAGCAGGCACACTCCATTACCTAAACGACTACCTCACCCAAAACACCTACGATCCGCAGACCGGCAAAAGCATGTCTCTCTTCACTTACATGCTGGCGGAATTGCCTTACTCGTACACCGACAAAGTTGATGATGTCCTGTGCATCGGAATGGGGGTTGGGATCGCCCCAATGGATTTTGCCAAGCGCGGTGAGCGGGTAGACGTTGTCGAGATCAACCCGACTGTGGTGCCTTTAGCCGAAAAATACTTTGGCTTAAAACCCGAAAAGCTGAACATCCATATTGGGGATGGTCGTTACTTTCTCAACAAGCCATCAAAGAAATACGATGTGATCGCGCTGGATGCATTCCTCGGGGACTCCTCCCCCGCGCACTTGATGACGATCGAGGCGTTCAAAGCGATGCGCGCCGCGCTCCGCCCCGGGGGCGTTCTGGTGATCAACAGCTTTGGTGACTTTCGAACAGGGCACGATTTCTTTATGCGCAGCCTGGCCCGGACTTTGCAGGAAGCCTTTGGCCATGTGCGCGTGCACACGAGCGATCCGCACGGCACAAGCAATGTGTTCTTTGTCGCCTCAGACGAACCGCTGCAAATGCGCAAAGAACCTGATTACAATGCCATGCCAAGGTATATCGGACACCAGGTCCGTTCAGCGTATGAAGGCCTTGTCACCATTGATCCAGGTAATGCGCCGACTCTCACCGACGATTTTAATCCGGTGGAATACTACGACGCAGCCAACCGCGAGCATCACCGCCGCAGCATGGCCCTAAGCATGCGCCCACAACGGGGAGCCGCGGAGTAAACGGCAGCGACGCTGTTGACGAAGGGCGCTTCCGTGGCGAATGTCTTTTCCTTTTCGTGAGGACGATACCATTCTTCAAGTTGGACTCGAGCGGCAATGAAGCCGCTTATGTGATGCAAGCCCTGCAAAGCGGCTGGCTGACCACTGGCCCTTTTGCGGCGAAATTCGAGAAGCAGTTCCAGGAGATGATTGGCGCCCCGCACGCGCTCGCGGTGAATTCGTGCACTTCCGCCCTTCACCTCGCGCTCGACGCGCTTGGGGTCAAAGCGGGGGACAAAGTTCTCGTTCCGACATGGACGTTTACCGCCAGCGCGGAGGTGCTCCGCTACATGGGGGCCGATCCAATCATCGTGGACGTGGAATATGCGAGCGGGTTGCTCCGTCCCGAGGCAGTCACTCAGGCGCTGGAGAAACATCCGGACCTTAAAGGCGTCATCGCGGTGCATTTCGCGGGGCACCCTGCGGAGTTGGTCAATGACGCGGGCAACGGGATCCAGGATATCTGCCGCAAGCATGGCCTCTTCCTGATTGAAGATGCCGCTCACTCTTTTCCGACCCGGCTGAAAGGAAAGCTCATCGGCTCGTTTGGCGATGCCACCTGCTTCAGCTTTTACGCGAACAAAACCATCACCACCGGTGAAGGTGGCATGCTCACGACGAACAACGCGGAGTTGTTCAAGCGCACCAAGCTCATGCGGTTGCACGGTATCGACCGCGATGTATGGGACCGCTTCACCAGCCGGAAAGCCGGCTGGGAATATGATGTTGTGGCGCCTGGCTTCAAATACAACTTGCCTGACTTAAACGCCGCAGTTGGCCTGGCCCAGCTCGAGCGCGTGGAAGCTTTGCGCGCTGCCCGGCAGAAATGCGCGGAGATTTACCTGAAGCGATTGGGGCAGCATGAACTCGTCAGCGTCATCCACCCCAAGGTGCCTCTTGAGGATCACGCCTGGCATTTGTTCCCCATCTACCTTCAAGCGGGCGTGAAGCTCTCGCGGAACGAAGTGATCGAGAAGATCAACGCCCAGGGGATCGCCACTTCAGTCCATTACAAACCGCTCCACCGTCTGAAGTACTACGGCGAGACTTATTCGCTGAAGGAAAGCGATTACCCGGTCGCGGAGCGGATGTGGAGCAGTTGCCTCACGTTGCCGTTGTTCGCAGGCCTCTCGGACGAAGACGTTCACTACGTCTGCGACAATGTGCTCAAGATCGTGGAAGGCGCGTAGGCGCCTCCTTTTCCCGAGCCGATTCTAAGGCGCCCGGCGGCATTGATGTTTCTCAGCACGCGCGGATGTTAATGGCGAGGAGCCATGAGCATCAACGTGGGCGAACTGTTCGTTTCCATCCAAAAGATGGCAAACGGACTCATGGAACGGCTGCCATACATCTTCGTCGGCCTGCTCGTCTTTCTTGCTTTTTGGTTCGCGGGTAAAGGTGCGAGAGCCTTTGCTCGGCGCATGGCCCGCAAACACGAAAAGCGCCGCAACCTTGGCCGGGTTCTTGGGCGCGTCATTCAAAGCGCCTTGGTTCTCCTGGGGGTGCTGGTTGCGCTGGTGATCATCATCCCGAGCTTTCAGCCCGCGCAGCTCTTCCAACTCCTGGGCATCGGCAGCGTGGCCATCGGCTTCGCGTTTAAGGATATTCTGCAAAACTTTCTCGCCGGGTTGCTGTTGCTGTTGCAGGAGCCTTTTCGAGTAAATGATCAAATTGTTTACAAGGATTTCGAGGGGACAGTGGAGGACATCCAGATTCGCGCCACAACGATCAAAACATACGACAGCAGGCGAATCGTTATTCCCAATGCGGAATTGTACACAAACGCCGTGACCGTAAACACCGCATACGACAAACGCAGGGTGGAGTGTGATTTTGGGATCGGCTACGGAGATGACATTGATGAAGCCAAGGAGCTGATCATGGGTGTCCTCGAAGGCGCTGACGGTGTTCTCCAAGAGCCGTCTCCTGACGTCATTGTGACTGGCTTAGCCGAAAGCAGCGTAACGCTGCGAGCAAGGTGGTGGGTGGAGCCGCCGCGCCGCGCTCATGTCAATGACACGCGCGACCGGATCATTTCGGACGTTAAACAAACGTTAATTAGCAATGGCATCGACTTGCCAATGCCGACGCACCAGGTGCTCTTCCACGACCAGACCGAAGAAACGGATGGGGATCGTTCCCGGCAACGCGAAGGCTGGCCAGCGGGCAGGAAGGTCATCCCGAAACCGCGGCGCATTAGCGACGCCCACGCGGCGCTCCGATCAGAAGAAAGGTCAAAGCGCCAGATGCAGCGCGAGGAAAATGAAATAGCAGAAAAACCGCAGCCTCGCCGAAACGTAAGCCCGCCCCCATTTTGAACCTCAAGAGATGAGGCGCAACTCAGCAGGCGCGTTCTGTTCGGTCCTTCTCAGCACGCCGTCAGTCAAGATTCTCGCACGCAAGCCGCCATGGTTCCGCAAGGCTTCCTTGGCGCCCGGCGCAAAGGCTTTGTCCATCCAATAGCACGGGCTGCACTCCTCCGTGCCCTCAAATTCGATGCCCTGCAGCTCGAATCGTTTTCCAATAAGCGTGTTCAGGTCGATGCCGCGAAGTATCACATTCCGCCGAAAGACTGAAGGCTCCTTGTCGTGCACGAAGAGGCTGTCTTGAAGCCGCACATAGACCTCGTCCTCAAAAAACGTGATCTGGCCACGATAATTTCGCTTATACCCGAGGAAACGGTCGCCTTCCAAACCTTTGCCCGCCACGCAACGAACTTCGCGCACCTCGTGCATAGGACTAGAGCCAGGCGGCTTCTCGTGGTGCCCGAAGAAGTTATGCCCCGGCGAAATGTAAATATGCAGCAGGTGAACAGGCAGGCTGCTCATATGCGCTTTAATCGCGGAGGAAATGGCAGTTATAACCACCGGGGTTCTTCTTCAAGTAGTCCTGATGGTAATCTTCCGCCGGATAGAACTCGCTCGCCTTGGTAATCTCAGTGACGATCGGTTTCTTCCATTTGCCGGCTTTGCCTGTGCGGGCTTTTACCTCTTCAGCAATCCGCTTCTGCTCGTCCGAGTGATAAAAGATCGCCGAGCGATACTGTGTGCCCACATCGTTGTGCTGCCGGTTCAGGGTAGTGGGGTCGTGCATGCGGAAGAAGAAGGTCAGGAGCGTCTCGTAGGAAGTCTTTGCAGGATCGTACGTGATCTCGACCGCTTCAGCATGGCCCGTCGTGCCGGTGCAAATCTGTTTGTAAGTCGGGTTCTTCGTCGTCCCGCCCGTGTAGCCCACCGTGGTGCTGATCACGCCCGGAATGTCACGAATAATCTCTTCCATGCCCCAAAAGCAACCACCAGCAAAGGTCGCCTTTTCGATTTTCGGCGCAGCTTTGTCCGCGGGAGCCGCTGCCGAAGTCGTTGCCCCCGCTTTAATGAGCCCGGCCTTTACGAACGGATCGAGATACTTCGCGTAACCTTCGGCTTCCATCTTCTCCACCGGAACGAAACGCAAAGCTGCTGAATTAATGCAATATCGCATGCCGGTGGGCGCTGGCCCATCATCGAAAAGATGCCCCAAATGCGAGTCTGCCTTGCCCGATCTCACTTCCACGCGCTCCATGCCGTGCGTGCTGTCCTTCTTCTCAACAATCTCCGCATCGTGAATGGCGCGCGTGAAGCTTGGCCAACCTGTGCCGGAGTCAAATTTGTCCAATGAACTGAACAGCGGCTCGCCCGACACGATGTCCACATAAATGCCCGGCTTCTTGTTGTCCCAGTATGCGTTGCGGAACGGCGGCTCCGTCCCGCACATCTGGGTGACTTGATACTGGAGCGGGCTCAACTTTTGGGTGAGTTCCTCCTTGGAAGGCTTATTGGCTTTGTCGCTCATGGCAGATTTCGGGGTGACCGCTTTGTCCGCGGCAGTGAGCAGAAGAATGCTCGCGGCTACAGCGAGAATATACTGGAATACTCGGTTCATTGGTCCTGGTCCCTAATTGGAGCCTTGCGGCGTCCGTGCTGAATATGGCAGCGAGCGCGGCCTATGTCCACGACCCGGGCCAAAGCAAACAAAAGAGGCGAAGCCGTGTCGGGCTTCGCCTCTCGTGATAAGTCTCGGTCAGGTTTACTTCCGGATCCGGAAGAAGCGCGCATTGCCAGACGCGGCCACGCTCGTGGTTCCAGCAGCGCCGAGAGGCTGCGTCATCCCTTGCACTGGAGACCAGTTCGGGGTTGTAAGCGAGCTGCTCGCTTCAAGCACACCGCCTGTGGCTCCCGCGTTCCACCCGATCGTTATCTGCCCGTTGGCTGCCGCCGCGACTGTCAGCGAAGGCCTCACGGTGATCGGGTTTACCTTCACTAACTGAATCGCGCTCACCGCTGGGATTTCATTGTTCCCAGTCATCGGGCTTTCGGGAGTGACGTTGATGACGATGGATCCATCCGCAGCAGGCCGGACGTTCTCGATGACGACGTAATTCCCCAGCGTTGCATTGTTGGTGGCAGTGCCGGTCATGCGGATGAGCTGCGGGTTGGAGCGGAAGTCCAATCCGGTTTGCGCCTTCCCATGAACGGTCGCGGAGGTTTCGGCCCCGGTCACGGTGTAAGCCTGCTCGTAGGTCGAGTTAAACTGGAAGCCCGCGCTGTAGATGATCACGTTGTAAGTCCCGGCAGGCACACTCCCGAGGGTGATATCCAGGGGGTTGTTGTCATTTTCGATGTAGCCATGGAGCAACACCGCGTCCGCGCTGTCGGTCACAGACATCGTGCCGCTGTACCAATTGTTGGCATCAAAGTTTAATGTAACGGGTGTCGGTTGGCCTTGCGCGTTGCGCAGCGCGTGCGGGCCCACGTCTGGGTTGGGCTCAGCAAAGATGTTGTTGAAGAACTCTTGTTTCACAACACCAGCTACATCCATTGGGGTGAGCACCCCGCCCACCACGCCGCCGCCGCCGCCCACGAAGTTGATGCCAATGTACGGCTCGAGGTTTGACGAGCCATCGCCACTGACCGTTAACGTCGCTTCCTGGCTGGCCACGACCTGCCCAGCCGCGCTGACTTCGACAGTGTATTTTTTGCCGGAATCCGCCGCTGTTAGAATTGGCGTGGTGTAAACGGATCGGTTCCCGCCGAAGATCGGCTGGCCATTGACCTTCCAGTGATAATACACCGGCGTGGCCTGCGAAGTGGCGGCCACAGAGAACGTGGCGCGCCCACCCACCCCGGCCGTCACGCTCTGCGGCTGCCGCGTGATCTGCAGTTGGGCGGCATCCAGGTTCACGGACGTGGCAACTTGTGGCCCGCCGATGATCGGGAGGGTGACCGGATCCAAAGTCGAACCCACTGGGCGGTAAGCAACCGCCAGCCGCACATCACCGCCCCCCTGCTTCACAACGCCGCGCAGCAGATAGCGCTGCCCCGCTGTCAGGACCGGTGTCGTCACCATGTAATCCGTGGAGAACGTGGCGTTGATCGGAAAGATCCCCAAGGATTGCAGATTCGCCTCGGAAGCGTTGCTGCTGAGCGAAACTTCGGCTTCATCATCCGCAACGATAAAGAACTCATAGGCGCTGGTGCTCGGCGGCACGAAATAGGTTGTCATCCGTGCGGCGATATTGTCGATGCGCGGCTCGTTGTCGTATCGGAAGCTCTTGATAAAACGAACTTCGTCCGGCCTGTTCGGATAGTTTGCTGGGATGGGATCCGTCCCCAGCACATCGACGGTGGTGCCATTGATGCCGTAATAAATCTCAAGTTTGACCCAGCCTTGAACAACCTTCCAAGCCGTGAAGTTCGCCGTGGAGTTTGCGGCAATTGGCGTCCCGGCAGCATCGCTTAGGCTGTTTACCGTGACGGTGTAAACGGTCCCTTCCGTTTGAGCGCTCGTGGTCAAAGTCACCCGCTTTGGATCTGTGGGGTCAACCGCGGCCGCGCTGACATTCAGGCCACCGCTGATGCTGAAATCACCCTGCGCGACTGTGGCGGGGTCCAGGGGCCTGCTGAACGTGAGCGTCACGCGGTTCAAAGACTCCGCGCCCACGACTTTTTCAATCTTCGGCGGAATAGCGGTCGCGCCAGAGTTCAGCAAGCCGTCGAGAACAGCAGGAGCGAGGCCTGGCGTCTGGTGCAGGATGAAACGGTCAACTGCGAAACCCGCTTCACGTGTGCCGACGGTAAATATGAGCGTGTTACCCGCTGCCACATCTGCCGCGGAGACGCTGTAGGTGACGTTGTCCTCCGTCCAGCCAAGGGTGTTGGATTGAGGGGCGTTCCTGTCATTGCTTGAAGAGCGAGTGAACTCAGGAGTGTCACCCAACGTGTTCGGGAAATAGTAGCTGTTCGCGGTGAATGGGTCGCCAGCCGTGCGGACGGGATCAGCCATCCAGCGGGTGTACAGCTTGTAGTCACCAGCCTGGCTGAACTTGATCTTGTAGCGGGCGAAGCCTTCTGGAGCTGCCAGGCTGCTGCTTTCGATGTAAAGGACAGCTCCACCGCTCGCCGTGGCTTCCGCCTTCGGCGCCCAGCGCGCAGCGGTTGTGCTGGTGGTCGTGACTTTGCTTTCCGCTTCGAAGGCCACGAATGCGTCGCTTGGCCCTTGAACGACAATGTCACTCTCGGAATTCAGCGCGGCATCCAGGGCTATGTCTGTGAGAGCCGGGGTTTGTGACAGAATGAAACGATCCAGGAAGAACCCGCGTTCGCGAGTGCCAACCTTGAAAGAGAAAGTTCGGCCCGCAGTCACATCTTCCTGCGTGACGACATATTGAGCGGCGGCATCGGCGCTCCAGCCGAGGGTGTTCGACTGCGGAGCAGAGCGATCATTCGCCGCTGAGCGGGTGTACTCAGGCGCATCACCAAAGGTGTTTGGAAAATAATAGCTGTTGGCCGCAAATGGATCGCCAGCACTGATGACCGCGTCCGCGTTCCAGCGGGTGTAGAGCGTGTAGGTTCCAGGGGAGGTAAACCTAAGTTTGTAGGTGGCGAATCCTTCCGGCGCCGCGGTACTGCTGGCCTCCGTATACAGGCCGCCTCCGCCACTTGCTAGGAGGTCGCTCTTTTGCGCGAACTTAACAGTTCCTGTGGACAGGCTATCCGCGTTCTCCGCCTCGAAGGCTATGTAATCCTTCCCTTGTTGTTGAATGATCGTTGCGGCATCCGCAGCAAGGCTTCCTGCGGCCACAACGGCGGCAGCCATGATAAGCCGCCGCAGCTTGAGTAAGTTGGTTTTCATTTTTTGGTTTTGGACTGAGTTGGCTAAAAGCTGCCCCTGAGGGAAGAACAGCCTTAAGCTCTGATTTGGGGTAACCGGGGCTTATGAAAGCAAGCGGCGCAACTGCTTGTCAATGAGGAACAGAAGTCGCCCTAACCCACGATGAAAACTACAGCCCAGCAGCGAGTCCGACCGGGCGGCGGCCAGTCCCTTCCGCCCCTGTTAGGTCATCGCCCAGGTCTTGCCGTGCCTGCTCCGCGACGCGCTGCAGCCGCCGCACAACCGTTGGATGTTGCTCCACCAGATTGCGGCTCTCACTCGGATCCGCTTCAAGATCGAACAAGCTCAAACCGATCTTCTCCACCCGATATCCATGCCGGCTCGCGATACCCCGCAAGCCAGACTCGGTGTGCGACAGCGGTTTGAGATTGTCATAATTGGACGGCTTGCCGTTTCGTCCTGGTTCAGCCGCCACGGTCAGGTATTCATGGGGAAAATGGAGCTTCCACTTACCTTGGCGCACCGCGTGCAGCTCCGTCCCGCCATAATACCAGAAGGTGTCGCGCCCTTTCGCGTTCCGCGCTCCAAGGAGGAGCGGCGCAAGATTCAACCCATCAATCTTGTTCGTTAGCGCAGGAGCCTTAATCAAGCTGGCAAATGTAGGGAGCAGGTCCATGGCGGTGATCAGCTCGGACGACCCCGTGCCAGGTTTGATCTTTCCAGGCCAGCTCGCAATAAACGGGGTCCGCACACCGCCTTCAAACGTCGTGAGCTTCCCTTCACGAAGTGGGCCCGCCGATCCGGCGTGCTCGCCATACGAAAGAAAAGGACCGTTGTCCGAAGTGAAAATGATCAGCGTCCGGGCGGAGAGCCCATGCTCCCCTACCGCCTGCAGAACTTGCCCAACGCTCCAATCAAGTTCTTCCACCGCATCCCCATACAATCCAGCAGCGCTCTTACCCTTGAAGTTGGCGGACGCGAAAATCGGCACATGCGGCATGATGTGCGGCAGATAGAGAAAGAAGGGCCTCTCTTTGTTCCGCGCGATGAATTGCAACGCCTTCTCCGTGATACGGCTCGTGAATTGGGCTTGATCTGGATCTTGCTCAATAACTTTCTCACCCTCGAACAGTGGCAACGGAGGCATGCCTTTAGTGACCGGATGCAGCGGGCCATTGTCGTTGGAATAAGGAATGCCGAAGAACTCGTCGAAGCCGCGGCGGGTCGGCCAGAAATCCATGTGATGCCCCAAGTGCCACTTGCCGTACGCCGCCGTGGCGTAGCCGCGGCCTTTGAAAACCTCGCTCATGAGCTGCTCCTGTCGCGAGATGCCCGTTTTGCTGACATGATTCAAGGCGCCACTCAATCCCACCCGATTCGCATATGCCCCCGTCATTAACGCCGCGCGTGAGGCTGTGCAAACCGGTTGCGCCACATAAAAACTCGTGAACCGCCGACCTTGCTTCGCGAGCCGGTCAATGTTCGGTGTGCGAATGTTTTTTGCGCCATAACAGCCGAGGTCGCCGTATCCCAGGTCATCCGCGAAAATGAGGATGATGTTGGGTGGAGTCTCCGCTCCGTGAACAGCCCGTGCTGCTAAGCAGAGCAATGCGACCACAGCCCAAGCCAAGGTAGCGCGCAGTGGGTTGGCCCGGCCACCAAACCGGGCGCCTTGGCGAGCTTCACAGGCATGGGTGCGGCCAAAGACGCGAATTGAGGGCAAAGGGAGCATGCCTCCTCATTAACGAAGTTGTTCCTTTCACGCAAACCAACTCACCGAACAAACGGACGGTGGATCCGCAACTGCCTCTGCCCGGGAGAGACATCCTCTTCCGTTGATGAAAACGCGAGATGCAGTCGATCTGCAGCCCGCTCTGCGGCGTCTTGAGAGCCTGCATGAATTCTCGCCATCGTGCACCCCGGCCCAAAAGGCTCGCCAATCTTCGCAAGCTGATCCAGCCCTCCGACTCCGGGGCCAGATTCCAAATCTCGAACGATCTCGCGGACCAAAGCCGCATCGCAACGCGTGATGACCCCTTCCTCCTGGGTGCCGCAATCGACCGTTGTGGCCCAAATCGTTTCCGATGCGAGCATAGTGCGGAACGCCTTCAGGCTTGCCCCTTCGGCGGCCAGGTACTGCTCGAAGCGTTTCCGTGGCTCCCCTGAAGCCAACGCCGCTCCTGCCGCAGAACGCGCGCTGTCCACATCACCAGCTTTGCCCGTCAGCAACAGCGCTTCTGCTGCGACGGACAACAGCAACTCCTCGAGATCCGAGGGGCCACGGCAATCGAGGCACGCGACCGCTTCCTTCACTTCCAACCACCCACCGAAAGCAGCGCCTAATGGTTCAACCACCTCGCGCACGGAGACGGTCACCAGCAAACCTTCACGTTGACCCGCAGCGATCAGTTCTTGAGCAATGTTGTCGTAAGCCGCGGCTGACGCACCCGCATCGTCTGGAACATTCAGCAGAACGACAGCACGAGGAGCCCCCACCGCCTTTAATCTCGCGAGAATAACCCCAGGCTGGGTCTCTTCGTTCTCGTCGGGCTCATGATGAGAACCTGCTTGTTGCGCGAAGACGAACCCGTGCTCCTGCAGCCGCGCCAGCGGCAGGTCAAGGCCAGCAGCCATAGTATACTCCGGCACGGCGCCAAGCTTCCGGGCGGCCTCCTTGTGATAAAAAAAGAATGGCGCGCGCAAGCGAAGTGACGCCAGCAAAGCGCCGAGAACGAAGCACAACTTCTCAGCGCCGCGTTCCGGCACACTCAGAAATGCAACAACAGGCCGCGGATCCGCCGGATACCAAAACGGTGTCATCGGGCCGGAGTCACTAGGCGTCAAAGTCCTTCAGCTCGTCAATCGCCCGTTGAGCATCCTCTGTTCTTGTCTGAACCCGAATGCCGGCCATGTGCATGAACTCAGCGGGGGCCAGTTGCGAAGTGATTTCATCGGGGATAAACGCTTCGACCCCTCGCGAGCCCAGAAACATCTGCACCCGCATCGCATCCGTGTAAGTCAAACAGCGCTTCACCGTCTGCAGCATGCACCTACCCTACTTCGCGCAGCCATCCACGGCAACAGATTCACCCGCTCTGATCAGCTGCGTTATCGTTCCCTTCCATTCCCTTCGGACACCAGCCGCAGCAGATTGAACAATTCCGGTTGACACGTAATCTGATGTTTCGTAACTTGCCCAAGTCGCTGCTCATGCAGCCTCACGCGTGTCAATACATAGCAACCAATTTACGCCAATGATGACTCGCCTTTGCCCACGCCTTCTTTTCTGTTTAGTGGCAATTGGGCTCCAAACGTTAGCGGCACGTGCAGCTGATTACGGCCTCTTCGCCAGAAGTAATATCGTCGCCTGGTGCATCGTTCCTTTCGACGCGAAAAAGCGTGGTCCCGAGGAACGCGCCGCGATGCTGGAGAAGCTCCGCATTCCCGCTCTCGCGTACGACTACCGTGCAGAGCACATTCCGACCTTCGAGGAGGAGATACTGGCGCTTAAACGGCACAATGTCCGGCTCCATGCATGGTGGTTTCCAACAACTCTCAACGAGGAAGGGCGGCAGATTCTAAGGCTCCTCAAGAAGCACGACATTCACGCGCAACTCTGGGTCATGGGCAGTGGAGGACAGGTTAGTTCGCAGGATGAGCAAACGCGGCGTGTGGCTGAGGAAGCGAGTCGCATTGCCGAGATCGCGAAAGAAGCAGCCGCAATTAAGTGCCAGGTTGGGCTCTACAATCACGGTGGCTGGTTCGGTGAGCCCGAAAATCAAATCGCAATTATAGAGCGGCTCAAGACCCAAGGCCTCACTAATGTCGGCATTGTTTACAATCTCCATCACGGGCATGACCACCTCGCACGTTTTCCTGAGCTGTTGCGGCGAATGAAACCGCACCTGCTGACTTTGAACCTCAATGGGATGGAGCCGGGCGGCGACAAAGCGGGAAAAAAGATCCTGCCAATCGCGCAAGGCAGCGAGGATCAGAAAATATTGAAGACCATTCTCCAGAGCGGTTGGCGCGGGCCCGTTGGCATCCTCAACCACACCGATGAAGATGCTGAAGCTCGCTTGCTGGATAACCTTGAGGGTCTTGAGTGGGTTACAGCTCAGCTAAACTCGCCGACTGGCGCCTCCAAGCCGAAGCCGCGCACGTGGGCTCCAGGTCGCTAATCGCTGGCGATTTTTCAATCCTGCCGCAGAATATTTCTGTGAACGCCTTGTCTGCCATAAAGCTCGCTTTGCTCTGCCTTGCGTCGGTGTGTTTGCTGGCAGCGGCCCCCTTGCAGTGGTCGCCACAACCCGCGGGCAGCAACGCTCCGGTTCAGCCCTTTGGGACCGGCGCCCCCGGCTTCACTCTGCTCTCCAACGAAGCCTCCGGCATCCGCTTCACAAATTTCGTTAGCGAAGCAGACGCGACTCGGAACCACAATTACCTGAACGGCGGCGGGGTTTCTCTGGGCGATGTGGATGCGGACGGCCTGTGCGACATCTTCTTTTGCAACATCAGCGGGCGGACGGCTCTGTTCAAAAACCTCGGAGACTGGAAGTTCACCGACGTCAGCCAGGCTGCGGGGCTGGCGCTCGACCGCAGCTTCTCTCATGGCGCCACCTTTGCAGACGTCGATGGAGACCGTGATCTCGACTTAATTGTCACCTTCACGGGCCCAGGCGCTCGGCTATTTCTGAATGACGGAAAAGGAAAGTTCACTGATGCCAATGCCACTGCTCTTGCCGCCCGCGCCGGGAGCACAAGCATTGCCCTCGCTGATGTGGACGCGGACGGAGATCTCGACCTCTACATTTCAAATTACGGCGAGAACACGATTCGTTCGGGAGCCACCGTCACAACCACTTTCCAGAACGGCCAGGAAGTCGTGATGGGACGGCTGCGGAATCGGCTCAAGATCATACAGGGCAAGCTGGTCGAATATGGCGAGCCGGATGCCTTCTATCTTAATGATGGCCGCGGTGGATTCACTAAAGTGGATCGGCTCGGCGGTTCGTTCCTCGATGAACACGGATCTCCTCTGAAAGCTGAGCAATGGGACATGGGGTTGAGCGTTATGTTCCGAGACATTAACCAGGATGGTCACCCGGACATCTACGTTTGCAACGACTTCCAGGATCCTGACCGCATCTGGATCAACAATGGGCAGGGAAAGTTCCAGGCAATCGCGCGAGGCGCCCTTCGCACGACCAGCCATTTTTCAATGGGTGTTGATTTCGCGGACATCGACCATGACGGCCATGACGATTTCTTCACGCTGGACATGCTTAGCCGCTTTCATTCGCTCCGCATGACGCAGATGCATCCAAAAACGCCCACACCAGATTTCACGGGCGAACCGACTTTTGATCGCCCGCAATATCGCCGCAACATGCTCCACCGGAATCGTGGCGATGGAACTTACGAGGAGATCGGCCAGTATGCCGGGGTCGATGCTGCTGATTGGGCCTGGTGCCCCGTCTTCCTGGATGTGGATTTAGATGGCTTCGAAGACCTGCTTGTCGCCAACGGTCATCTATACGACACGCAAGACCTTGATGCCATGCAGCGCAATGAGGAGCTTAAGGCTCGCACCGGTAGGCGCGGGAGCTTGTCGTTGCATGAATTCCCAACACTGTTGACCCCGAACAACGCCTTCAGGAACGCGGGAAACTACCGATTCGAAGAAGTAGGCGCGAAGTGGGGTTTCAACTCCCCGCAGGTCTCCCACACTATCGCTTTGGGGGATCTGGATAACGACGGCGATTCCGATCTCGTCGTCTCCTCGCTGAATTCCCCCCCTCTGCTCTACCGCAACAACAGCAGCGCGCCGCGTGTCGGCGTGCGTTTGCGGGGATTGAGCGGCAACACTTACGGCATAGGCGCTCGCATCACGCTCGAAGGTGGAGCCGTCGCCGTTCAATCGCAGGAAATTATGGCCGGCGGCCGTTTTATCGGCAGTGATGAGCCTTTCCGCAGTTTTGCCGCGGGTGAGGGCAAGCAGATGAGCCTTCGCGTTCGTTGGCGTTCGGGGTTGGAGTCCGTGCTTACTAACATCACCGCCAACCGCACTTACATTGTTGATGAAGCATCCGCCAGAAAGCCTGCGCCTTCGCTTCAGCCTCCAAAGCCGAAGCCACTGTTCGCGGACGCCAGCACGAACCTGAACCATCGCCATCGCGAGTTGCCCCTCAATGACTTCGAGCGTGAGCCCCTTCTCCCGCATCAACTGAGCGTGTTGGGGCCAGGTGTTGCCTGGGGGAACCTGAACAATGATGGCGACGACGACCTTCTCGTCTCGGGTGGCGATCAGCAGCCTCCAATCATATTCCAAAGCGAGAATGGGCGGTTCATTCGCCAACAATTGCCTGCAGTGGGCGCGGAGCAGCTAGCTTCCCTCATCCTTCAACGACAGGACAAAGGCTTGACCGCAATCTCCGGCTCAGGCCTCGGTAAAACGAACTTCCCCAGCCTCGCCGAAGTCCGTCTGAATACGGCCCAGCCACTTGCAAACATTACGGGGCCCGCAGGCAGCCTTGCTGCGGCGGATGTAAATGGGGATGGCGCACTTGACCTCTTTGTTGGTGGCCGCGCGCTTCCCGGCGCCTACCCTCAAGGTTCGCCCAATCGTTTATTCCTTGGCAAAGGGGACAGCTTTGAGCCGGACCCTAAGCACAATGAGGCTCTTGCCGCAGCGGGACTGGCGAACGGCGCCACGTTTACCGACGTAAACAACGACGGCTGGCCGGACCTGGCGCTTGCTTGTGAATGGGGTCCCCTGCGCATTTTCCTGAACGAAAAGGGTCTCCTGGTTGAGCGCACCGAACAATTTGGCCTCAGCGGCTTTACTGGCTTGTGGAATGGCGTGACGACTGCGGATTTTGACGGCGATGGCGCTCTCGATTTAGCCGCCTCGAACTGGGGCGAAAATACCGCCCCCCGCCCGGAGAAAAACCGCCCGCTCACACTTTACGTCGGCGACTTTGATCAGAGCGGCTCCCCTGATCTTCTGTTGGCATACCTGCCCGCGGACGAAAACCGCGAGATGCCATGGCACCAACGATCTGTGCTCGAAACGGGCCTGCCGCTGCTCACTGAGAAATTTCCCGCCCACAAGGCCTACAGTAAAGCAACAGTCGCGGACATCATTGGATCAGCCAAGCACACGAAGCGAAGCGTGACGCATTTCTCCTCAATGATTCTCCTAAACCGTGGCAACCGCTACGAAGCCAGGACGCTTCCGCCCGCTGCCCAGTTCAGTCCTGCGTTCGGCCTCGTTGCAGGAGATTTTGATGGAGACGGGAATGAGGATCTTTTCTTTGCCCAAAACTTCTCGGGCGTCCGGCCGGAAGCCTTCAAGATGGACGCGGGCCGCGGCCTCTTATTGGTCGGAAACGGTGATGGTGACTTCGAGCCCATGAACGCGGCTGAGAGCGGCATTGCCATCCATGGAGATCAGCGCGGCGCAGCAGCCAGCGATTATGATCAAGATGGGCGGCTGGATTTGGTCGTAGCGCAAAACAACGATTCCCTGGTCCTGCTCCACAACCAATCAGCGCCAGCAGGGGTGCGAGTCACGGCGCCAGTGGGCGCGGCAGTGCGCCCGGTTTACCGTAATGGCAAAAAGGGTCCCCTAAAACTCATCACCAGCGGCACCGGCTACTTCTCCCAAAACAGCCAAACCCTTATTTTCGGGAACGCAGCCCAAATCAGCAGCATCGAGGTGAGATGGCCCGGCGGTAAAGCAAGCGTCAAAGAGGTGCAGGGACAGCAGGAGATAAAGCTTACTGCTGCGGAGTGAGTGCGAGGCCCTTGGCGGCTAACACCTGGATCAGCCGCTCGATGAATGGGATCTGCGTCTCCTTCAGCTTCTCGCGAGCCTTGGAAAGTGGGAAAAATGCGACACGGTCGATCTCAGGAAAATCAGAGTAGCGGCCCGACATCGGTGGCCACTCGATTTTAAAAGTGTTGCAGCGATGAACATTCGCGTCGGTCCAGTCCCCCTCGAAGGCCCAGCCATGAACTGTCTTGCCGCCCTTCTGGCGAATGGAGCCGAGTTCCAGGAATGGCCCGGTGGGCTTTAAGCCCACTTCCTCCTCGAACTCGCGTTGAGCGGTGTCGAGCAAATCCTCACCGGCCTGCACCTCCCCTTTGGGAATGGTCCAGTGCCCGTTGTCTTTGCGGGTGAAGTAAGGGCCTCCTGGATGCGCGAGAAAAACCTCAAGCTCGCCTTTGCGCAGGCGATACATGAGCAACCCAGCGCTCACTCTGTCTGATTTTCGCGCCATCCAGTTCGCCAGCCAAATGGTGGGCCCGGCTGTGACCGGGCGTGTTCGAAATGGCCAGCGCAACTGACGATACGGAGGGAGCCGCTTGCAACGCAAGCGGAGCGATACGGAAAAAGAGCCGACTCCGGGCTCAACTTACTTGAGCAGCTCTTCGGCGATCTGCACCGCGTTCAAGGCTGCTCCTTTGAGCAATTGATCGCCGACCACCCAGAAGCAGAGGCCGTTCTCAAGCGCGCAATCCTTGCGAATGCGGCCCACCTGGCAATTGTCGCGCTCCGCGACATAAAGTGGCAGCGGGTATTCGGCCTTCTCGGGTGTGTCCACAACATCCAGGCCGGGTGCGCGGCTGAGAACCTCGCGGGCCGCATCAACGCTGACTGGCTTCTGGAACTCCGCGCTAATAGCGACGGAGTGAGCACGGTAAACCGGCACACGCACGCAAGTGACACTCGCGCGGAATGCAGGGTGATGCATGATTTTGCGACCCTCATTCTCCATCTTCATCTCTTCCTTCGTGTAACCCGTTGGAAGGAATGAATCGACCTGCGGCAGGACGTTAAAGGCAATCTGGTGCGGGTAAACCTCGCGGGTCACCTGCTGGTTCGTGGCAATCTGCTCGACCTGGCGGCGCAGCTCTTCGATGGCTTTCGCCCCGGTGCCGGAGACAGCTTGATAGCTGGAGGCAAACACGCGAGTCACACCAAATGCCTTATGCAATGGATACAAAGCCATCAGCGTGATGGCGGTGGTGCAGTTTGGGTTCGCGATGATCCCTTTGTGCAGCTTCACGTCCGCCGCGTTGATCTCGGGGACAACCAAAGGAACGGAGTCATCCATGCGGAAGGCGCTGGAATTATCCACCACTACAGCGCCCGCTTGGACGGCGATCGGCGCGAATTCGCGGGAAATGCTGCCACCCGCGCTAAATAACGCAATATCAACCCCTTTGAAGCTGTCTTTAGTCAGCTCGGTGATGGTGACATCTGTGCCCTTATATTTGAGGGTTTTGCCTGCGGAGCGCCCGGAGGCGAGCAGGGTCAATTTGCCCACGGGAAACTTGCGCTTCTCCAGCGTGCGGATCATTTCAACACCCACGGCGCCCGTCGCGCCCACCACAGCTACATGCGGTTGTCGATTCATATAAGGGAGGGGGACTATACCCCCGAGCAAGGGGGTGTCAAACGAAGTGATAAGCCATTTTGGGCGCGCTAACCCGATTTCGTAAGGGCCTGAATGCGGGTTTGGTAATAAGGGCCACGGCTGGGGATAAGCTGGATAAGTCTTTGGTACAACTCAACCGCCTGCCCCGGTTGCCCGACAGCTTCCGCCAGGCGCGCCGCGCCGGTTGCAGCTCGGCCCAGCCAGTAAGGATCAGCAGGCTCGCCGTTGAGCCCTTTGCCATAAATTACGTTCAGGTGGAAATCGAGCGCCTGGCGTTGGAGAGATAATCGAACGGCGCGATTCGTCGTCAGCGCGCTCATCTTCTCCAGCACATCCCCGATGCCCACATTCGCCTGGCAGATCGCGACAACTGGGGCGGCGCTGTTCGTCAGCACGTTCCAGTAAGCGTTAGTGGCGCGCGCGTAATCGTCCGGTGATTGGCTCGCATATTGGTAGTAGCAGTCACCAACCTTCCCCCAGGCCAGCGGAGTGAGCGGATGTTTAGGAAAGCGCTGGGGAATTGTGCTGAAGGCTTTAATCGCTTCAGAAAAGTTCTGCAACGCATTGGTTGTCGC